>ERZ1026968.1-NODE-1-length-199654-cov-9.828707_pt1 | contig 199654 bp, 212 predicted proteins | sample MGYA00519295_ERZ1026968 | MGnify/ENA primary metagenome ERZ1026968 (study PRJEB26926, sample SAMN06164480) | human gut metagenome | biome: ENVO:00009003; feature: ENVO:2100002; material: ENVO:00002003 | host: Homo sapiens | place: USA | collected 2012 ...
GTACGGTATTAATCTTTTTCTTAAGCATAATAATCTCCATTTCGTCGGGCTTGGATGTGTTATTATACACCATAAACGCTGTCATATTGTTAATAAAATATGAGGAAAGTGTTAAACCCTGCGCGATCTCAATGGTCGCGCGGGGTTCGGCTCTTAAGTTAAATTCCAAGGTAGAAGCCCGTGCTGAGCAGCTCCTCGGTACGCGACAGCACCTCGTGAGCTTCCTCATAATTCTGATTTGCAAGCTCGGCGACAATATAATTTGTAAGGCACATCGGCGCAGTCAGCGAGTTTTTGCAGGAGATACTGTTTATCGCGCAGTTAAAACACACGTCGCCGTAGCTCTTGATAGGCAGGTCGTTCATGGAGGTAAACAGTATCACCTTTACTCCGTAGCTGCGCATCCACGCCAGAATATTCAGCGCGGTCTTCGAATATCTGGGAAACACATATGCGATGCACACATCCCCTTCGCCCGCCGAGACGACCTCCTCCGGATAGATCATTCCGGTCGACTGCACAAAGCTGACGTTTCTCTTTATCTCCCCCAGGCGGGAGGTCAGGTAATGAGCCAGCGAAAAGCTGCTGCGCATACCGAGTATGTAGATCCTGTTTGCGCCGCTTATCATATCCACCGCTTTTTTGAGCTCCTGTGGGTCAAGCCCATTGAGGGTCTGATGCAGGTTATCCATATCCGCCGCAAAGCAGCTCTGAAGCGTAAGATCCTCGCCGCCTCGGCTGCTGACGAGATTGTCCAGCCGCTCGGGCAGCGTGGACTTGATCTGCATTTCCCTTTTGACTTCATCCTGCATGTCGCTGAAGCCAGAATAACCCATCGCGCGGGCAAAGCGGATAACGGTGGTCGTACTCACATTGATCTTCGCGGCGAGAGTCTCCAGCGTGCAGAAGGCTATATCGTCCGGATGATCCCCGACATAGTTTGCAACGGTCTTCTGCGCGTGCGTCATATCATTATATTTTTCGTTTACCTTACTGAAAAACAACATCCGTTTCCCACCTAATTCCATAATAATTTTATTTTAAACATCATTGTGCGGCTTGTCAAGCTTGTAAACCCTTGATAATGCTTGACGAAACGTGCCAAAGTAGTATAATATATCACTCAAACAGCATTCTGTATGTAAAATTATTCAATCAACGGAGGCCGAAATATGCCGCTGCCGACAACCGCCTGCGCTTCGGATGTTATCCTCAGCAAGGATGAGATCACCGAGACCATAAGAGAGTGGATAGTGACACTGCGCTTCGCGCCCGGCGAGAAGATCGTCGATACCGAGATCGCCTCGTATTTCAGGGTTAGCCGCACCCCCATAAGAGAGGTCCTTAAGCTGCTCGAGCAGCAGAAGCTCATATGCACTTACCCCGGCAGGGGCACCTTTGTCGCGGAGCTTCATCCGGAGAATATATACTCCCTGTATCTTCCGATGCAGACTCTTCAATGCCTTGCCGTGCGCCTTGCTTCCGACAGGGCAACGGCGGAGGACATAGCCGAGCTCGAGGCGATAAACCGCGATTTTTTCGAGAAGGCCGACTCAAGGACCGACACGCTCGGCCTACTCAAGGCGGACAGGCGCTTTCATCAGAAGCTGGTGGATATGGCGCACAACGAATACATCGATGATTTCTGCGCGGCGCTCTGGACGCACATCGCTAGGCTTGACTACATTTTTTTCCGTGATTCCCGCATGCTGACCAGCTCATACACCGACCATGTACAGATAATCAAGGCCATGGGCATGCGCGACCCCTTTCTGGCCGAGCGCGCAATGCGTGATAACTGGAACAATTCCATGCTCGGCATAATGGCGCTCATGGACAAAAAAGATGTCTCCTCTTCCGCATGATCCCTGACAAAACCGGCGTGACTTTCGTCACGCCGGTTTTGTCATTATAACTCAGAATTTTACTATGTCGTCGATCTTCGCCATGTGGCAGCCGGGATAGCTGTCCTTAACGCGCATGAGGAAGTTCAGCTTATCGATGCGCTCTCCGGAGCGGGGGCAGCCGTTTTTAATGAAGGGTATCTGCAGCCCCACCGCAAGATCCATGACAATGTCGCCCACTACCCCTCCGGAGCGTCCGGAGGTGATGGAGAACATACCGTGGCTGCTGGCAAACCTGTGGGAGTCCATGGCCTCGCTTATCGTTCCCACCTGATTGGGCTTGAGGATGAAGCCGTCAATGGCGTTCTCGTTGTATGCGCGCACGATGCGGTCACGGTTGGAAACGGTGAAGTCGTCGGCTATGATATGCGTGCGGCTTATCTCGCTGTGAGCCTTTTTGAAGCCCTCCCAGTCGTTTTCATCCAGCATGTCCTCAATGAAAACGAAGTTATGCCGCTCGGTGAGGCCCTTGACGTACGCAATAAGCTCGTCGGAGGAGACCATAGCACCGTTGAGATAGTACTTTCCGCTTTCCTTATCGTACATTTCGCTCATTGCGCAGTCGAGACAGAAAGCGCACTTATCGGTATAGCCGCAGCCGTCTATCGCCTTCTGGATGAGCCGGAGGCAGACCTCGGGATCCTCGGACGGCGCGCACCAGCCGTAGGAGCCTCCCACTCTGGGCTCCGCGCCGGTGAATTCGCGGATGACCTTGCCCAGACGCTGGAACACCCTGACCGCTATCTCCACCGCCTCTTCTATATCGTCGGCGCGGTAGGGCATTACGATAAACTCGTTAAAGGCCTGCTTTATTCCCGCGTTATTGCCGCCGTTGAGGACGTTGAACGAGGGGATAGGCACGGTCTTTATATCGCCGCCGGCAATGTAGTCGTACAGAGGCTTGCCCACGGCGGCGGCAGCCGCGCGGCAGCAGGCGACGGAGACGGAATATATGGCGTTTCCTCCGAGGACGCTCTTGCGCTCGGTGCCGTCGAGCTCGATCATGAGCCTGTCGATGGCTTCCTGATCGCGCACATCCATGCCTATGAGCTTCGGGGCGATGATATCGTTAACGTTGGCTACCGCCCTGTGTACGGAAAGGCCGTCATACTCGTTAGGATCGTTATCGCGTAGGACGCAGGATTCATACATGCCTACGGAGGTGCCGGTGGGGGCAGCGCCCGTGCCGATGGCTCCGGCCTCGGTCACTACGTCGACCTCTACCACGGGGCGGCACTTGCAGTCGATGATCTGGCGCGCGTGTACCTGCTTTATCCTGTATTCGTCCGAAGCCTGGGGCTTTCCTTCAAGCGCGGGCACATACATTATATTAAGATCGCAGAGATTAGTACCGGTGTTGCCGGTGAACACCGTGTCGCCCATAGCGTCGAGCGCCTCGAAGCAGGCATGACCGCGCAGGTTTTCATATACGTCGACGCCCACACTCACGGCGGTCTCATAGCTGGTGGAATCGGTTATGCCTCCGGCGACGGAGGTCGTTCCGTCGGTGCCCTCGGAGTCTATGGACAGGCAGGCAGCGCCCTGCGCTTTTTTTGCGGATATTGCGAAAGAGAGCGTGAGCTCCTGTCCGGGGCCGCCGTGACCGGTGATGGTCGAGTTGTCAAGTATTTGAGTCGTGGCCTCGCCCGAGCACAAAAGCACGCATGGAGCCTTGACGGGGTTGCCGTAATTCTGGATCTCGCGGGCAAGGGAGGCAAACACCGTGCCCACATCCTTTGCCTCGCCCTCGAGGAAGGAGCTGAGAATGATCGCGGGTATGCCCATCTCCTCAGAAACGCGCTTTGCCGTCAGGCAGGAATCGGGCAGGCTGTTTATGAGGAAATAGGTGTTGTCGGGGAAAGCCTTGGGAGTCTCGCCCTCGGGGCCGACGTTCATGAGATAGTCCACGACATTTTTCGGCAGCCTGTCGGCAACGCCGTAATCGCGGATGACCTGACGGGCCTCCTCAAGGGTGGTCTGATCGGGGCCCATGGGGGTGCCCTTGTAGTTCTTGTACGGCTCGCCGATATCGCCGGTGGCGGGGGTGCCGACGGCATCGGATATGCCGAAGCCGATTAGTTCGGCGCCGCGTTCGGCTATGCGCTTTGCCAGCATGCCGCCGTTCATTGCGGAAATATGGCGGCGGATGGCGTTTATCTCATATATGCCCGCGCCGGATTTGAGCATGACGTCGGTGACGTCTATCTCATCCTGTAAGGATATGCCCTCGATGGGGCAGCTCATGAGGGCGGAGCTGCCGCCGCTGATAACTACTATGAACAGATCCTCCGGACCGGAGGCGTCAACGAGCTTGAGTATCTCCTTACAGGCGCGCAGCCCCTCCTCGTTCGGCAGGGGATGTCCGCCCACATACACGTCGGTCCTGCGGAAAACATCGGTCGGCTCGCTTATCTTTACTATCGCTATTCCCCGCGTGAGACGGTCGCCCAGAACCTCGTCAACGGCCATGGCCATGTGGTTGCAGGCTTTGCCGGCGCCGAGCAGGTATACGTTGCGCTTTTTCGACAGATCCCATTTGCGGCTGCCGATGCACAGCACGTCGCCTTCCATGTGCATAATGCTCTTGATACGTTCATAGGCGTCGAGCCTGCGCAGCGTTTCTTCAGCAATGTCCAGAACGATGTTCTTACTTTCTATGTCACCGTGAGACAGCAGGCGGTCCCTGTTTTTGATCTTATTCCGCATATTCAAACTCCTTGTATAAGAATTTTATAAGACCCTATCGGGGGATCTGCGATATATTACCGTGGTGTTTTTAATAATATAGTCTTTCCCGCGCATTGTCAATCTGAGGGCAGGATTATGCCCATTTCTGTGAATTTAGTACTATTTTTATATATTACACATAAAAAATCAGCGTATAAAAGCGTTTCTATTCTTCAAAATGACTGTTTTTTTCAATTCAAAAAGTATTAAGAATAATATAATTACGATTTAAGGCAATATAGTTATAGTTTTTTTCAGTGCCTCGCCTTATAATTGCAATTAAGCATAGGAGAGCGTATTTCCCTCTCCCGCAGCTTTGATCAAACAGGTATTCTCAATAAAGAGGTGATCGCGTGTCAACTTCCCTTATTGCGCTTATTGTGTGCTTCCTTGCGCTGATGATCATCGGCCTTCCGATAGCATATAATCTGCTCATCTCGACCGTCGTATATCTGCTTGCGGCAGATGTAAACCTTGTTCAGCTCGCTATAAAAATGTATGGCGGCATGAACAGCTTCAGCTTTCTCGCAGTTCCGTTCTTCGTCCTGACCGGACAGCTCATGCTAAGGGGTGGATTGCTTGAATCCCTTGTCAGGTTCGTCAACGCCTGGTTCGGCAGTTTCAAGGGCGCGATCGCCATTGTGGCTATCGGCGCGTCCCTGCTTATGGGCTCCATCGTCGGACTGGCCGTCGCATCAGCAGCTTCCCTCGGCGTATTCCTCATCCCCATGATGAAGAAAGAGGGCTACGCGCCGGAGTTTGCCGCGGGCGTTATGTCCTCGGCCTCTCTGCTCGGCCCCATCATGCCGCCGAGCGTGCTCATGATCCTTTACTGCACAGCGGTCGGCAACACGTCCATCGCCGGTCTGTTCATGGCAGCTGTTGTCCCCGCGATCGCCATCTCTCTGCTCCAGTGCATCACGGCCCACCGCATAGCCAAGAAGCGCGGATATCCCTCTTACGGACGCTCCACGTGGAAAGAGAAGGGGCAAGCCACCATCAAGGCCATCCCCGCGCTCCTGCTTCCCGTCATAATCCTCGGCGGCATCTTCTCCGGTATCTTCTCCATCACAGAAGCTTCCGGCGTCGCCGTTATCTACAGCGCTATTCTCGCCTTCTTCGTCAACCGCAGCGTCAAACTCAGCGACATCCCCCAGATGGTGGTCGAGGCGGCCGCAACGAGCGGTCTTGTACTTATTCTTTCCGGTGCCGGCACCGCAATGGCCTGGGGAATCGCAAACGAGCGCGTAATGTCCCTGCTCATCGAGCCGCTTTCCGCCATGCCTCCCTGGCTCTTCCTGCTGCTCGTCAATATTCTGCTTATTATCTGCGGCATGTTCATGGACGATTACGCATCCACCGTTATCCTCGCTCCCATCATCGCACCCATCGCCTGGGCGCTGGGCATCAACCCCCTGCACATCGGCCTTGTGTTCTGCGTAAACCTCGTTATCGGACTTGCGACCCCGCCCTTCGGCATCACACTGTTCGTCACGAGCCCAACGGCAGGCACAACTGTGGAGAAAACGGCAAAAGAGGCTCTGCCATTTCTCGCCGTGACCCTCGCGGTCCTTCTGCTGGTCACCTTCGTTCCCGATTTGGCGCTGTGGCTGCCTGAGTCTCTCGGCTACCTGAGCTGACGTCATTAAGAATCGTCGAGTAAAAATCGAAATAAATTATCAAAAAGGAGAAAACAGAAAATGAAAAAAGCATTGGCTCTGGTTCTCGCACTTGTTATGGTATTCGCTCTGTGCGCCTGCGGCGGCGATGACGCCGGCAGCGGCAGCAACAACGGCGGCGATGTTGCCGACGGCAAGACCTATACCATAAAGATCGCATGTGAGAACTCCGACAACTACCCCGCCACCCGCGGCCTGTACGCCATGAAGGAGTACGTCGAGGCTCATACCAACGGCGCCGTTAAGGTCGAGGTCTGCGCAAGCGGCCAGCTCGGCGGCGAAGAGGACACCCTTGAGCAGGTCGCTCAGGGCAACCTCGAAATGGCCGTCGCATCTTTCGCTCCCGTCGTTTCCTACTGCAAGGACTTCATGGTCATGGACATCCCCTTCGTTTACAACAGCTATGAAGAAGCATGGCTCGTTCTTGACAGCTATGTAGGCACCGACCTGCTCAAGGCAATGGAGAAGGATGGCCTCAAGGGTCTGGCATTCATGGAGAACGGCTTCCGTCAGGTCACCAGCAGTAAGGGCGCCATTAACACCATGGCCGATTTCACCAACCTTAAGCTCCGCACCATGCAGAACAACAACCACATGGCATTCTTCCAGGCAATGGGCGCAAATCCCACTCCCGTCCCCTTCTCTGAGCTGTACATGTCCCTGTCTCAGAAGATCGCAGACGCGCAGGAGAACCCCATCGCAAACGTCACCGATAAGAAGCTCTATGAGGTACAGCAGTACCTGTCCCTGACCAACCACATCTACGACGCAATGCCTCTGGTCTGCAACCTTGACTTCTTCAACAGCCTGCCCGCAGAGTATCAGGGCATTGTTCAGGCAGGCGCCATCTACGGTCAGGAAGTCAGCCGCTTCATCAACGCCGAGCGTGAGGCTCTCATTCTCGCCGATCTTGAGAAGCAGGGCATGGCCATCAACACCGTCACCGACGAGGCGCGCGCCGAGATGGCTAAGGCCGCTCAGCCCGCAGCTATCGAGCTGATCGCACAGGACATCGGTCAGGACGCCGTTGACGACTACCTCGCAAGCGTAGAGGAGATTCTTGCTCAGATTGCCAAGTATTGATAATTCCGTCTCAACAACGGCTGCCCCCGAGGGGCAGCCCGTTTGAGGCAGCACCGGAGGTATTTACCTATGACAGAGAAACTCGATAAGGCTCTCGGAGTTGTTTTCAACATTATGAAAGCCATTCTCATCGTCCTGATAATGGCGATGATATGCATTTTGATAGCGCATATCGTGTTCCGTTATGTGCTTGATAATTCTCTTACATGGTCCGAAGAGCTGCTCAAGATACTGCTCGTATGGTTTGGTATGCTGAGCGTTGCGGTTCTGGCCGCCAGACGCGAGCATGTCGCAATAGTGGTCTTCAAGAACCGTATGCCCAAAAAGCTTTCCGCCTTCTGGACAAAATTCACTCAGGGGCTTACAGTCGTTGCCTGCCTGCTGCTTATAATCCTCGGCTTCACATACTGTGAAAGCGCCGGCTTCAGACTGACTCCGGCGCTGAGGATACCATATCTCTACGCATATCTGGCGATCCCCATTGGTTTTATCTTTGTGTTCCTTTTCGAGGTGCGAAATTTCATCGTTGACGTTACCGGCAAGGGCAAATACGAATGCATAGAAAAGCCGGAAGAGGATCTGACCGGCGGCAAGGACATAGAACTCTGATCGAAACCCGCAAGAGACGGACTCAGGGTCGGATGATTTGGAAAATGCACATTTTCACTCATCAGACGTCTGTTCCGTCTCTTTTATTGAATGGAGCAATTCATATGTATAAATTAGAGCGGCAGGGCGGAGCCTGCATTTTTACCGACGACGAGCTGAACGTGCGCTTCAGCGTTCCCGACAAAAACTGCATGGGCATGTTCCAGACGAGCCCGCTTACTGCCATAGAGGACGAAGCCGCGCTCAGGCGGGCCTTTGAAGAGCCCGTATCCGGTTCCAGACTGAGCGATATCGTGCGCGGCAAGGGCGCAAAGAGCGCCTGTATACTTGTTTCCGACGCAACACGCGGAGTTCCTACGGCTCCGCTTGCTAAAATCGCCGTCGAGGAGCTCATAAAGGGCGGTATCAGTCCGGACAGCATTTACTTCCTCGTAGCTATCGGCGTGCACCGGCCGGCCACGGAGGACGAGATGAAGCTGTTTCTCGGCGAGCTTTACGGCAAGGTACACATCGAAAACCATACGCCCTTCGACAAGGATAACCTTATAAGCATCGGCGTTACCTCCGGCGGAACTCCCGTGTCCGTAAACAAAAAGGCGTATGACTGCGATGTGCATATCCAGATAGGCAAGGTCGAGCCGCATGAGTTTGCCGGCTTTTCCGGCGGGCGCAAGTCCGTTCTGCCCGGTATAGCCTCCGAGGAGACGATACGCATAAACCACCGGCCCGAGATGATCCTTGACCCCGCATCCGCCATCGGCGCTCTTGACGGCAACCCCGTCAACGCCGACATGACCGAGGCCGCAGAGATGTTCGGCATAGACTTCGGCGTAAACTGCATACTTAACAACGAGATGAAAATGGCGGCCGTGTTCACCGGCGGGCTTACCGAGTGTCACCGCTACGCCGTGGACTTTGTCCGTTCCCGTCTCGGCGTGACGTTTGAAAAGCCGGATCTTATAGTCACCACCCCCGGCCGGCCGCTGGATATTGATTTTTACCAGACCGTAAAGGCGCTCATCGCTCTGACCGAGATACTCGATAGGGACGTCGTCACCCTGCTCTACTGCGGCTGTCCGGAGGGCGTCAACTCGCCGGATATGCTGCGCGCCTTTGGAAGCTCGGAGGAGCTCAACGAAGTCGTGCGATACACAACGGATAATTACGAGATACAGATGGACCATGTTCTGCTGCTCTCGAAGATCTTCCGCAAGGGCGCACAGGTCGTTCTATGCTGCCCCAACGTGACCGACGACGAGGCAAGGGCAATGTTCATGACGCCTTGCAAAAGCCCTCAGAGCGCCATAGAGCTGGCCTGTAAGCTCACCGGAAAGCCGGATCCCAAAATAATGTTCTATCCCCGTCCCCAAACCGGCCTCCCCAGCTTGTCAAGAACGCCGAATAGTCATGACCACCTGTAAAACGGGTGGCATGCACCAGCGTGGGGATGTCAGACTGTCAAAGAACCAAAGGAGAGGAACGATCTCCAGCAACGGACGGGGGGAGCCAGAGGGGGCGGCAAGCCCACCTCGAATTGGATAAATAGCCATCAAAAAGCCTGATAAATCAGGCTTTTTTAACGAGCATAGCGAGGTTTTTCGTGAAATTTAATTTCACAAAAACGTGGCGTTTTGAAGCGTGCCAAAAAATCCGCAGGACTTTTTTGACACGCTGGCAGCCCCACCAAGTGGGGCTGTTTTTATTTACTCTTATTAACCGGCTCAGCCCTAAACGGGTCGTAGAATTCCCTGATCGTCATTTGGTTCGATATTTTATCCTCAGCCGGTTGATTTCAAATATATTCTGCTTTTGAACCGCGGGCAATGTCCGTCGGACGCAGAAAAGCACAAACGGCGCGCCTTTCGGACACGCCGCTTGTGCGAGGAGTGAATTTATGGAAATTTTATGGGATAGCTGTTAAGATCACTCGCACTGAGCCGGATTATTCCAAAGCAGAAGCTTCGTGCCTATCCCCTTCTCAAGCGCGGTATTGTAGAGATCATAGCCCAGGCCGAGATCGAACACAGCCATACCGCAGGCGATGAAGCAGATGATATCATCGTCGTTCTCGCGGCCCGTCTGCTCGCCGAGGATTATCTTGCCAATGGCAAGGGAATCGTCAAGCTGCTCCTTAAGCCCGATATCTATCAGGTGGTAAACGGGGCCGCCTATAACGCCGGAATAGTATTCCTCCTTATCGCCAGTGGCGATGGCGTCCTCAACATATGCGTGATGCAGGCCGATGTGGTCGTATACTACCTTCATCTTTGTCCAAATACCGCCGTTTTTGGCATACTCGCCGCCCTCTTCCTCATCGAAATGAACGGGGCCCGAGGCGAGAATGGTGCAGCCCTTCTTCACCCACTCGCCCTTGATGTTCAGGAACGCGGTGCGGGAAGCGGCAACGGAGATAACGTCCGCCTGACGGACTGCGGTCTCGAGGTCGGGCTCGACGACCGTCTCTACGCCGTACTTTTCGCGGATATGCGCGGCAAGCTTCTCTGCGGGAGCGGGAGAATGGTTGTTGCAGATGACCTTCTTGACCTTGGGCATCTCGGTGATGACCGCGTCAAGGCAGGAGGTTCCGATCGCGCCGCAGCCGATGCAGAGCAGCACTTCCGCGTCCTTGCGGGCCAGATAGCGGGTCGCAACGCCGGGAACTGCGCCCGTGCGGGCGGCGCTTATGAGGTTTGCGCTCATGTAGGCGATGGGTTCGCCGGTATCCTTATTATTGAGCGTCACCATCAGGACGGATCTAGGCAGGCCGACCTTCTTGTTGGCGGCGTTGGAACCGTACCATTTCTGGCCGCATATGTCGAATCTGCCGCCCAGATACGCAGGCATTGCTACAAAGCGGCGGTCAGGACCGGCAACCGGCATATTGGGAAATTCGCTTTCCTTCGGGAATACGATATACATGCCGTGGTTATTGTGGTTATTTCCGCCCATCAAATAATCGCCCTTGGCAAGAAGCTTGAAAACCTCCTCGGCATTGTTTATGCACTTTTTTGCATCCAGCACGCCGGCCGCTATGGTATCGGGCTCGGACATATACAAAAACTCTGTTTTATGTTCCACGTTCATGGCTCCTTTCAGTAATGAAAAATTAAACGTCTGCGATATATTAAACTTTACAGTCTGAAGCCAGTTTAGTCAACATCTTAACGTTCGCTTAGCAATATTGTATCAAAATCAGGTTATATTTTTACTTTTTTTAAAATCAATTGACATTTGGCTGAATAATATGCTATTATTTACTCACAATTCCTGTACTAAACAGCACAAAATGTATCGTTTTTTCTTTAGTCCCTTGCCGTTTTTACGGAGGTAGCACCATGAAATCCAAGATAGTTGTCGATGGGGGCAACGCGGCTCCCCGCGAGCTGACATTCGGCGATGTTCCGGCTTCGATCTATCACAGCCGTTCGGACGCCGAAGGGAATTTTGACGTGATGCACTGGCACAGCGAGGCACAGCTTTCCATCGTCACGTCAGGCAGGGTGCGCTTTCTTACGCGCGACTGCGAGTATCTGCTCGAAGAGGGGCAGGGGATATTTCTCAACAGCAACCGCGTCCACATGGCACGGCGGGAATCGGAGGATTCGGACTGCTCTTATCTTTGCATCAAGTTCGACCCAGCCGATCTTTGCGGCAACCTCTGCGAGAGCTACGCCGTCCCGCTCACCTCCGCCGCCGCTCCCGACGCCATACCGCTGCACGGCAAGCGCTGGACAAGCGAGGCCTGCGCTCTCATGAACGATCTTGCGGAGGTCTACAGCCGCGCCGATATGGGCTATGAGCTGAGGATGCAGATAATTCTGCTTCAGATATGGCTGCTGATCTATGAAAACTGCCGTGCCGATGAGGACGAGTCTAAATACGCCTCATTTTCCGAAAAGCAGCGCATAGAGACCCTGTGCGGCTTTATAAACAACAACTACGCCGAAAAGATCTCGTTGAGCGATATCGCCAATTCCGCGCATATCAGCAACGGCGAATGCTGCCGCGTTTTCAAGCGGCTGCTTAACATGACGCCGTTTCAGTATCTCGTGCATGTCAGGCTTTCAAAAAGCACCGAATTTCTCACCGACACCGACTACAGCATATCCCAGATAGCTCAGCACGTAGGCTTTTGCAGCAGCAGCTATTACACCAAGTGCTTCCGCAAGGAATATGGCTGCGTCCCCCTTAAATACAGACAGCGCTCAAACCGCCTCAGCTCCCCCGCCGCAAAATCATGAATTCAGCAAAAAAGGCTTGCCCATTTGGCGCCGCCAGATAAGGAAGTAATTATGTAGGGGATACGGTGCAGTACCGATTAAGGTGCTGCGCCGTATCTTTTGTTATGCTACGAACTTGAAATCCTGCGGATTGTTCCGTATTTCTTCCATTGTAGCAAGGATTTCTTTTTCAGTAGGAATATCAATCATTCCAACCGCCGTAAAATAGATGTCCACCTTGACATGGCAATGACCGTCATATTTGTCGTTGTTGTGGACTTCAATACGCTCAATCAGCGAATTGACAAGGGTAGGCGTAAGCTCCTGAATGTTCGTCATCTCCCGCAGGGTACGCAGTACCAGCCTTAAATCCACAACCTGCTGTTCGGCGTTCTGCAAGGTCTGCTGGTTGTCCGCGACCTCCTGTGTCAGCTTTTTCTGCTCCGCTTCGTAGTTCTGGAGCATTTTAGCAAACCGTTCATCAGAAAGAACGCCGCTTGCGTTCTGCTCAAAGACCTTTTCAATCAGCCTGTCGATTTCAGCTATCCGTTTTGTGCCGCTTTCAACCGCCTGTTGAAGCCGTTTTATTCCTTCTGCCGCATTGCATTGTTCTTCTTTGCCAACATATACAGAAATATCGGTTCGTAGCAGCGAACAAAGTCGGCTAAATCTCTGATTGCTTCCAGCACCAGCTTCTCAAGGACAACATCTCGGATATAGTGGACGCTGCACTCTCCACGCCCTCTCCGGTCAGCGTATCCACCCGTTCCTGTATGGCGATAAAGCGGATACCAAGCGACGGGTACACCACCTGCGTCAGTCTGCCCATTTCTACCTGTTCACGCCCGAAGCGGGATAAATCCTTTACGATGATCGTACCGATTTCCCCGTTCTCCGCCATACGCTCCATACGCTGAAAAGAAGGTCTTAGGAAGGTTGTTCCCGATACGCCGTCGTCCACGAAGAACATCGTATTGGTGTATCCCTCTTTTCGGGCGAAGTCCTGCAAAATCTGTTTTTGGTTGGTAATGGAGTTGGACTCCTCGTCTTTATTGTCATCGTCCACGGAAAGCCTATAGTATAATGCCGTGATTTTTTCTTCTGTCTGCCCGTTTGTTTTTGCTGTTGCCATAAAATAATTCTCCTTTCCGACAACCGGGCATAGCAAAGGCAAAATTAGTTTACTATGCCCAGCCGTCATTTTCTACTGTGCGAATGTCAAATCAACTTTTCGGACAGTATCAGTTTCTTAAATTGCTCCAGCACGCTTTGCTTGCCTTTCGTGCTGAAATGGGTGCTGACCTCATAAGTTGTGCCGCCGATTTTCAAGGAAAATTCGTTTTCGCCGCTGAACCGCACCAACCTTCCGCTTTCGATACGAACATCGGGGCAGCGCGGCGTTAATGCCTGTTTTAAGTTGACAGGTTCATTTTCATCCATTGGCTCAGGCGGCAGCATCCATATCACATTCGGATTGACCGTAAAATCATCTATCTTTTTCATACCGTCACCTTACCTTTCCTCACGGCTGCGGCGTATGCGCTCCATTTTGCGCTGATTGTCATAGAGCAGCTTCAAAATGGTATCTGTCATCTGCTTTGCGGTATAATTCTTGGGGAAGAAACCACGCAAATCTTCCACCTTAAAGCGGATATGCTCCATTTGATTGGCTTTTTCCTCGGATAAAATTTCATAGATACTGTCCGAAGAAAGAGCGCCCTGCTGCGCCAGTTTTTTCAGCCGGATACTCTGTGCGTGGGAGGGTGTGCAGTCGTTTAACTCCATTGCGTCCAGCAGGATTTCCTGCTGTTCTTTAGTGAGATAGGAGAGTTCCACGGCTGGACTGAACGCTATCGCACCCTCGTCCACTTTTTCAAGCAGTTCAGGGATAAGATTTGTAAGGCGGATATATCGGAATACTTTGTCACGGCTTTCGTTTGTTGCTTTGCCGATTTCGGCGGCGGTGTCAGACTTTGTCGCAACTTGCGACAAGATTAAATCGGTGCGCTTGCCCTGCTGTTTCATCGCTTCCAGCTTCATCTTGTAGGCAAATGCTTTTTCCGATGGAAGCAGCTTCTCACGGTGCAGATTACTGTCCACTACGGCGATAATTGCCTGATTTCGGTCAAGGGGATAAATCAAAGCGGGAACTTCTGTAAGTCCCGCCTTGATTGCTGCATATAGCCTGCGGTGCCCCGATATGACCTCATATTCGTCTGTTTTCCCATCTATCGGGCGGACAATCAGTGGGGAGATAATCCCCTGCGCCTGAATGCTTTTCGCAAGGCTTTCCATTTCCTCATTGTCAATCACATGAAAAGGATGTCCCTCAAAGGTGTGGAGCTTGTCTGTCGGGATATTTGCCGCCTTTTTCTTCGGCAGGTTTGCTGTCAATATTGTATTTGTCATCGTGCATACCTTCTTTCCTTATTTTTCGCAAGAACGGCGGTTTCCGCCTGCCGTTCGGTTTCAAGCACTTCTTTCAGCTTCGGAATCTTCTCCGCAACCGCTTTGGCAAGGGATAATTTCTCCCGCAACGGCTTGATTTTTGCAGAGATTGCCCTTGCTTCGGCGTTTAATGCTCCGCTCTTTTTACGGCGGTTACGGTTGTATATGGTCTGCCGCTCCTTTTCCAACGCAGAAATCTGCCCCCGCTTTTCTTCGATAAATGAAACAAGCTCCTGTGGGGAATCAATGTGATTCTCACATAGGAACTTGTATTCTTTCAGCGTTTTATCCAGTTTTACAACCTCCTGCCGCATTGCGGGGGATAACGGTCGGGGCGTACCTTTCGTGATATTATTTCCTGTAATCAGCCGGCAAAGCTCAATGACAAGTGCGAACAGCACCTGTATGCCGTCCATACGCATCATCCTGCGGTACTCAATTTCCAATGTCAGCAGCGGTACGTATTTCGGCTTTTGAAAGGGGACATAGCCCTCATATCGCTGATTGTCCAGCAGTCTTTCACGGATTGCCTGCGGCGTGTATTCCTTGCCCAATCGGTCTAAGCGGATGGCTCTCTGCCAGTCGGGCGCTTTTACGGAGTAGTGGGCGAAGCGTTCATCACGGCGTATCTCGTAGCCCATATCCTTTAAGCGGATTTCAAAAGCTTTGAAGTTGGTGGACTGAGCAAGAGCCGTATCAATATCCCGTTTCAAAAGCTCTCGGTGCGTCGTAGTGCCTTTCTGCTTCAGCCAATATTCCTTTTTCTCGCCGCCGTAAAAATCCGCTTCTTTGAGTATGCTTTTACCGTATTCTAAGCATACGGCGTCGGAGATTTCCCGTAGGCGGTAATGGTCGGAGATATGGTTTTCAAACTTCCTGCCAGTCTTAAAAGAAACAGAATTGACTACAAAATGGTTATGCAGATTATCCGTATTCAGATGGGGGGTAACGACAATTTCATAATCCTTGCCCCACATACGCCTTGCGGTTTCCAAACCGATTTTGTGCGCTTCCTCCGGCGTGACCTCGCCCGTCTGAAAGCTCTGATATCCGTGATACGCCACATTTCCGCCCGTTTTCCCAAAGCGTTTTTTCGTTGCCATCATATGCTCATAGGCACGCCCTGCATTGCAGTTGATACCACTGACATACATACGCTCATCGGTCTTTTTGTCATTGGATACATATTTCAAGGCGGCATACAAGTCTTTGTCCACATACTTTTGGTCGATTGTCTTATCGGGATTTTCCGCATAGTCGATAACCTCTTTCAGCCTGTCTTTGACAGGCCAAAAGCCTGTGGTTGCCACATTACACCACCATCCTTTCTTTCTGTGGCAGTATCAGTTCTTCGGTAATACCGTCGATAAGCGCAATAATTTTTTCTTCCGTATCCGCTGAGATTTTACCCTCGCAAGCGATACAAAGCGCATCCAGCTTGTCGCTGAAGGAGAAGAATATGTCAGGCAAAACTGCTCTTGGCATATATCCCAAAGCACGCTGGCGTAGATATTCCGATACGGAAAGACCACACTTTTCAGCGTTCCGCTCAATGATTGATTTCTCTTTTTCGCTCACACGGATAAAAAGATTTTTATTCTTAATTTCATTCATAACATCAGTCCTTTCTTTGAATTTATCAGGGGTTTTAGGGTACTCCCTAAGATTAGATTGGAAACTGTCAATACAGTTTCCCTGCTTGTTACGGTATGCGACTTCGTCGTCACAAGCTGCATATCATTCGTTTCCGTGCAAGCACGAAAACTCATTCATTCCGCTGCTCCTCCTCTCCCCATAAAGTCTTGCGACTTTTCGGGGGCCCCTGAAGATTTGTCTCTCCCGTGGCCGTTTTTGCCGTTCTGCCTGAATGCAGTTCCTACCCCCATCTCAGGCGGCGTTTCGTTTCTCTTGGCACACTCTTCTCTTGGCAATACTTCCCCGAAAAAACATATCCCATTCAGCCGGTCATTCAGTTGTAACCGGCATTTTTGGTAACAAAAAAAGCCGGCACACAAATGTGTACCGACTCATCAAAAGGGTAGAATTTCCCCTTGGTGTTTTGGTTTCATATTCATGTAACCGGCTTTGAAATTCAAAGTCGTGCTTCGTACTTTCCCGTTTCCGCCCCGAAACAAAAGGCATTGGAAACGGCAGCAGTATTTTCATTAGCATACTACTGCGTTGTCGGCTTGCGCCGTCCTTCAAAATCTGTGTAAATCAATATTCAGTTGTAGCTCTCTGAAAAGAACATTTCATTATATATCACAGGATAGGCATTTGTCAATACCTTCCGAAAAGTTTTTGAATATTTCTCCGAGAAGCCGGGAATACTATTTAGTTTGACTGTGGTCTGGATATAAATAATTCTACGAATTACACGCAAAATCTGCAATCTGTCTGCTCTTAACTATTGCATTTACTCTTACTCTATGATATAATAAATGCGTACAATGTTTTAGGTTTGCGTGTAGAAAGTTGGTGCTTACTTGAACAAAAAAGAAATTGCACAAAAGGTAATTATAAATAATGGCGGCATAGCAAAAACCGCCGACTTTACGGCGGCGGGTATGAAGAATTATGAGGTGGCGGCACTCTGTAAAGAAGGTTTTATTGAAAGAATCCGCCGAGGTTTTTATCAGCTTCCTAACAGTAATCAAATAACAGAGGAGCAATTAATACAGGAGCTTCTTCCACAAGGAATTGTTTGCGTTGAGTCTGCCTTATTTCATTATGGGTATAGTGATTTTGCTCCTCGTGAATGGTCTATTGCCGTACCAAGAACTGCGTCCCGTGCCATAAAGAAAATAGATGAATTTCCGATTAAGGCTTACTATATTCAAAAGGACTTTTTGCAAATTGGAAAATCAATAGATAACTTTAACGGTGCGGAGCTTGCTGTGTATGATCGTGAGCGTACAATATGCGATTGCTTTAAGTATCGCACAAAACTTGACAGTGAAACTTTTAATAAAGCAGTCAATGCCTACGCTGCCGATGAAAATAAAAATCTTGCCAACCTTTCTAAATATGCAAAAGAAATGAAGCTATATGCAAAGGTTATGAATTTGATGGAGGTATTGCTCAATGGCTGATATTGCTGCATCCGTGCTTGCACGATTAAAAAACAAAGCCGCTGAGAGCGGCAGAAGCTATCAGTTATGCTTACAGCTTTTCTGTCAGGAAGAGTTTCTTCGCAGGCTGGAAAAATCCAAGTATGCGGAAAATCTTGTGTTAAAAGGCGGTCTGTTCATTTACTCCATTACCGACTTTGATAGCCGTGTAACAGTGGATGTAGATTTTCTTCTTCGGAAAGTGCCCAATACACCCGAACAGTTGAAGTCAGTGTTGGAGGAAATTATCGGTACACCTACCGGCAATGATTTTATTACCTTTGAAATTAAAAATATTGCCCCTATCGCCGTAGCAAAGAAATACGCCGGTATCGGTGCGTCTCTTGTTGCACGAATCAAGAACACAAAAACACCGTTCAGTATTGATTTTGGTGTAGGCGATGTCATTGTCCCGAAACAGGAAAAGCGAAAAATTCCTACTCAGCTTGAGGGTTTTACTGCGCCAACGGTAAATACCTATTCTCTCGAAACAACGATTGCTGAAAAACTTGACGCTATCCTCAGCCTGATGGAGTTTTCCAGCAGGATGAAAGATTACTACGATATCTATTACCTTGCAAATAAATTTGATTTTGACGGGGCAACGCTTACGGAAGCGTTAAGAAAGACCTTTGAAAACCGTGGGCACGCCTTTACAGTAGAACAGTTTGAGCAAGTTATGGCTTTTGATGACGATGAAGCAATGCAAAAGAAATGGAAAGCCTTTGTCCGTAAAATTGATACTAAAACGGATGATTACGGCACCGTGCTGAGAATGATAAAAGAATTCCTGACAAGACCATTTACGGCAGCAATACAAGGTAAAAAAATCACTAATCAATGGACTGCTTCCAATTGCGAGTGGGAATAAAGGAGACATTTTTATGAATAATCCTATAAAAGATATATTTGATAAAGAATCATTGATAAAAGGTATAGCAAAAAGAGAAAACATCATATGTAAATATCAAGAAACCGGTTTTCTTGACCGAAATGATGCGATTAAAAAGATTCAAGAGTTGAGAATCAATGATGAAGATGTAGCGGCAGTTACTTCTGTAAAGCTTGCAACATTTTCTGTACCGTTCAACCAATCGACAAATGATCAGATTGTTGCCGAGTTAACTATGCAGAGGAATATTTTGCAGGCAAAACTGGTTAAAAAACAGTTGGAGGAACAGAAATGAGCACAAACATATCAAAGCAAAAGCGTGAGGACTTACTTGCAAAAATCAAAGAAATTCGTAGTTTCATCGCCGCTGCTCCGCAGGATGAAAACACCGGCAATTTGTTGTCCTATCTTTCCGACCTTGAAAAAGATGTGAACGGTAAAAAGTACGGCCTTGTGTTTGAGGAACATCGTGAAGAGATAGACGAGATTCTTGATACGCATACGCCTGTTCTGACCGAAGATGCTAACCTCTTTATCGACAACAGCGGACAAATGAATTTTCTCATTGAGGGGGACAACCTTGCTTCATTGAAACTTTTAGAGAAAACACATAAGGGAGAAATAGACCTTATCTATATAGATCCTCCTTATAATACAGGTGCTTCTAACTGGATATATGACAATGATTATGTGGATGGAAATGATTTATTTAAACACAGCAAATGGCTTAGCATGATGAAATCTCGGCTTGCCATTGCAAAACGGCTATTAACTGAAAAGGGTGTCCTTATTTGTGCTATTGATGAAAATGAAAGTGCTGCCCTACGCTTATTGCTCGATGAAATTTTTGGCACTAACTACGAGTATGCCTGTATAACAATTATTCATAATCCCAGAGGAATTCAAGGTAAAAACTTTTCTGTCACAAATGAATTTGCTTATTTTGTAATTCCAAAGGGAGATAAAATAATTGGTGAACGACATTTGTCTGATGATGAAATATATTGGTCTCCGTTACGAAATTGGGGAAGCGAATCTTTGAGAACAGATGCTCGCAACTGTTTTTATCCAATATTTGTAAAAGATGATAAAATCGTTGGTTTTGGTGATGTTTCACCAAATGAATATCATCCAGCAAAAAACGAACAAATGCAAGACGGTACTATTGCTATATACCCTATTGACGCAAAAGGCGTTGAGCGAAAATGGAGATATGCACGGCAAACAGTTGAAGGCATATATGATTTTCTTGCTGTAAAGAAAGCTAAAGGTGTGTACGATATAGAGTTAGGAAAAACATTTGGCACATATAAAACGGTTTGGTCAGATCCGAAATATGATGCAAATGGATATGGAAAGCAGTTATTAAATTCTATATTACCTAATTGTCCTTTCGAGTTTCCAAAATCATTATGGAATGTTTACGATTGCATATACTCTGTGGTAGCAAAGAAAAAAGATGCCAAAATCCTTGATTTCTTCGCTGGCTCAGGTACAACAGGACACGCTGTAATGAAGCTGAATGCTGAGGACGGCGGTAACCGCCGCTTTATCCTTTGCACCAATAACGAAAATAACATCTGCCGTGAGGTTACATACGAGCGTATTAAGCGTGTTATTGACAAAGAGGGATACGCTGCAAGCCTGAAATATTATAAAGTAGATTATATACCTATCTCAGAGCGTATGTACTATGAATACGCCGATGAGCTTCTGCACCACATTAGAGAATTAGTCGAACTCGAAAATGGTATCAACTTCATGGGCAACGCCGAAATTGCTATCGTGCTAACCGAAGAAGAACTTGATGATTTTATCTCTCATCTTGAGCAAAACGAACAGTGTAAGAAAGTGTACTTGGGACACGACATTCTAATGGATGCGCAACAAGCACAAATTTTGAAGGACAGGAAAATTGCGATAAACATTATTCCTGATTATTACTATAAAGAGTTGGAGGGCTAAGAATGGATATCACCCTTGCAAATTTTCAGATAAAAGCAATTGCTGATTTGACCGAAGCAATGGAAAAGCCGAACCGAGATATCATTCTTAAAAGCTGTACGGGAAGCGGAAAAACCATTATATTAACTCATTTTATGGATGAGTATTTCAAAAGCAATCATAAAACGGTGTTCGTTTGGCTCACGCCCGGCAAAGGCAGCCTTGAAGAGCAGAGCAAAGAAAAAATGGATCGTTATATTCACGGAAGTCAAACAAAATTGCTTTCCGACATTATGACTGCCGGTTTCGAGGAAAATGACGCTTGCTTTATCAACTGGGAAAAGTTGACGAAGAAAGGCAACAATGCCCTTAAAGACAGCGAGCGTACTAATTTTATTGGGCATATACGAAATGCACTTGATAATGGTCTGAATTTCAAAATCATTGTTGATGAATCTCATCAGAATGATACGATAAAGGCAGATGATATTATCGAACTTTTCCGTTCGGATAAGATAATCCGTTGTTCTGCCACCCCGAAAAATTACAAAGACGCTGTTTTAATTGATATTCCCGAAGAAGATGTCATTGCAGAGGGGTTGATTAAAAAGCTGCTTATTATCAATGAAAACTTTGAACAGCATATCAGCGTTGACGATCAGATTACATATTTGCTTGATAAAGCGATTGCCAAACAGCGGGAGCTTCATTCGGAATACCTGAACAGGAAAGCAGAAATCAATCCCCTTATTATCGTGCAGATACCCAATAAATCTGACGCTTTACTTGATAGGGTTGAAGAATATTTTGAAAGCAAGGGAATTACTTATGAGAACAATTCGCTTGCTGTTTGGCTTTCAGACAAAAAGCAGAATCTTGAAGATATCGAAGAATCGAATGCAAAACCTATTGCAGTTATTATCAAGCAGGCAGTAGCTACTGGCTGGGATTGTCCAAGGGCACAGATACTTGTTAAACTGCGTGATAATATGAGTGAAGTGTTTGAGATTCAAACAATCGGACGAATTCGCCGTATGCCGGAAGCAAAGCATTATGAGAACGATCTGCTTGATAGCTGCTATTTGTATACGCTGGATGAAAAATTCACAGAAAGCGTGAAGCTGAGTTTGGGAAAGGGTGCGCTTGACGCATACAAGATATTCTTAAAGCCGGAGTACCGTTCTTTCACAATTATCAGCGAGTATAAAACCGATGTTCCGTTCCCTCGTGACGCTAAATTATCTCTCAAGGTGATTTATAAATACTTTGAAAAGAAGTATCACATTACAAATGATATGGCTAAGAACAAGGTATTGCTTGAGGCACACGGTTATTCATTCTCCGAGGATATTATTGATTATACTAAGTCAGGCTCTGTAAGCACCTTATCAAAAGAGAATATCGCTGAGCTGAACGATATCTCAATTCACGAAGCGCTGAGTACACATAAACACGGTAAAGAATATCATCATTGTGTTGCGGAGATTGGTTATAAGGTGAATTTGGACTACAACAACACGAACACCATTGTTCGGAAGCTGTTTCTAAATGGACTGCGTTGCGAATCTAAAATTCTCAAAATTGAAACAAGGGAACTATATGCCTTTATAATCAATAATAAGCATTTGCTGGTTGAAGATGTCCGTGATGCTATGGCAGATGAAGCGCTGCAATTAACATTAGCAATACCGAGAACAACAGAGAAGCCGATTGGATTTCCTTTGGAAACCATTTTCACTTATGATGGAACAGCAAAATCGCAGGTGGAATTTTCAAAAAATGTCTATAAGGGCTATCTTTCTTCAGCAGAAAAGCGTTCCATGCCCGAAAAACTTTTTGAACGCTATTGCGAGAACAGTCAAAGTATTCAGTGGTTTTATAAAAACGGTGATAAAGGCATTGAGTATTTTTCTATCGTTTATACTGACAACTTCGGAAAACAAAAATCATTTTATCCAGACTATATTGTTGGAACAACAGATGGCAAAGTATGGGTAATTGAAACAAAAGGCGGATTCACTAAGACAGGCAACAGCGAGGATATTGACAAATACACCGCAAAGAAATTCGGAGTACTGAAATCTTATACGAATAAATATAATCTGCTCGGTGGAATTGTCCGGCAGGACAAGCAAAGCAGTGAACTTTGCATTTGTACGGAAACTTATTCTGATGATATTAAGAGCGATAGCTGGAAACTTCTGTCCGATGTATTGTAATGATGGAGGATGAAAATGAGTAGTCAAGAACCAAAGAAAAATGTTCCGATTTACTTTTATTACCTTACAATTTCAAAGCAAAAGGATAGTAACGACTCTTCTACCTACGATATGCAACAAATCGTAGATTCCTTTTCAAAATTACTATCATACATTACCGAAAAGGATTTGACCGATAGGAAGAAAGATATTACAAGTTCTGAAAAGGTTGTATGGCTTGATTCATATGAGGATTTGAAAAGCGGAAACTACAATATTATTTTTAAATCCGCTAAATACAATCATGTCCGAAATGAGATTGATACCGAAACAATGACAGAGCTTGGTACTCGTAAGCGCCAGCAAGACGGTGATGAAGAAAAAACACATTTATGTATTCGTCTCGCAAAAGGACGGCATCGTTTTCTTGCTGTACACGAGAGCAATCATTATGGCATATCTATAAATTGCATTATTGATTACCTTAATACGCAATTTGTAAGTTATAACGAGGATACTGACGATAAATATCACTATAAGCTATCACATGAGATTATGCCTGGAGATGACTTCTTATCTTCATTAAAAAATGCAAGAACAACCTCTGCTCTAAAATTGACTGTCAGCAAAGAGGATATAAAAGACGATTTTATGCAATTCGCAAATCGTAATGATATTGATGATGAGGTGGAAATTTGGCTTAAACGCCCAAAGGGTGCAAAAAAGTTTCCAGAGAACCTTATCAAAGCGTATTATGATGATTTGCAAAGTAACAATAGAATAAAGAAGATTTCTGTAAAGGGAACGAATGCTTCAGGTCCGTTTGAGATTGATACCGATCTTATGAAAATGAAACATTATCTATCAGTCACAGCCGAAGCCATAACCAATGAAGTGAACAGCTCGGATTTCTTCTGTAAAGCGCAAGAATTCATAGAAGAAACGAGGAATAAAACATGAAAAGTATAATTTTTGTTCCAATTAAGGATTATTTTATCTCAAGAAAAAGGATCCTTATAAAATTCCTTGTTCCAATGCTCATTGCTCTGGCTGCATTATTATTTGCTATATTTTTCAATATCGGCAGTTCGGAAAAAGTTATATTGACTTTTTCTGGATTTATAGATACACAGATAAACATTGTAGCAATTTTGATTTCTTTTTCTGTAGCGATCATTACAATTTTAGTATCTGCGGACAATAAGAATATACAATGTTTAAAAGAAACCGAATCGAACAAAAAGCAATATAAGCCTGTTAATGGTAGGCAATTATCTTTATTTCAGATTTTGCTTTCTAATATAGCTTATAATGTTATCATTGAGATTATATATTTAGTAGTGCTTATAGCCATTTCCCTTATGCAGAACCTTTTTCCGATTGCATTTTTAAAATACATTACAGCTATTTGTATCTTCATTATTTTACATATACTGCTGGTACTACTGGAATCTGTCGCTCAAATGTATCTCACTTTTTGGGCCGATAAAAAATAACTATTGGTAGCAGGGAGAATCATTTCTCCCTGCCGCTGCTATGCTATACAATATAAATAATATTTGCATTTACAATTTCTGTTGCTCTGTTCTTAATGTTATTCATCCTCTGTACCCACATAAGCTGATTATCTGCTTTCATTTGTTCGGCTATATCTTCGCACTCTGCCATTTGTTTTACCAACCGAGAAAGCATTTCTTCTGCTTGCCGATCAATGTCAGCAAGATAGTTGTTAAGTTTCCCCTTCGTTAGAAGCGTCGCATAAGTCGCTCTTTTATGCTCTTTGAGATACCTTAAATGCCGCTGTCCCCATATCCCGATTGGCTGTGTTTCTTCTTCGGGAGGTAAAATAAGGTCAGGAATAAGATACCCATTTTCCTCGTGATATGTTCCGCCCATTTGCTCAAATATTGTTTTCTCCATAATCTAACCCTCCATAATCCTGACTTTGAATTTCTTGATTGGCGCATTTACGACTTTTACAAGGATATCATCAACTGCGTCAGTATATCTGCCGTCTGCAATCAGCTTGTTTCTCAGATTGTTTAGACTGTTGATGATAATCCTTCGTTCGTATTCGTCAATCGCTATGTAATACTTTTTCTCTCGCATACGCTTGACCTCCTTCGACTACATTGTAGCAAAGAGAATTCTTCTTGGCGAATGTGCGATTTGAATTTCTGTATAAAGAAAGCCAGCGTGGAAAGCATTTCTGTCTTTCACGCTGGCTTTTGCCTTTGCAACGCCCATAAAAGTTGATGTTTGATTGTTGTTTTCAAATTCCTTCCTTATGTGGCGTTAGCATTGTGCTAAGCCGTTTTTTATAGCTCAAACGAACTCCGCTTCTGCCGCACTGTCAGCTTACTGTTTCGCATCGTTCAGCAGCTCATCCAGCAACCCCCGGCAGCCCTCTTCCACATCGCGCCAGGTCGCTTCGAAATCGTCGGTGTACCAAGGGTCGGCCACATCGGCGGGTCGGACGGTGAAATCCATCAGCCGGTGCAGCTTGCCCTCCGGATCGCCTCCGCAGATGCGGCGCATATTGCGAAGGTTCGCCTGATCCATGCCTATCAGCAGATCGTAGCTACCGTAATCGCCGCCCCTGAGCTGTCGAGCCGTCTTCCCCGTGCATGATATCCCATGCTCGGCCAGCTTTTTTCGGGCAGGTGGATAGACGGGATTTCCGATCTCCTCCGTACTGGTCGCTGCGGACTCGATATAAAACGCGTTATCCACTCCCGCCTTTTTGACCATATCCTTCATCACAAACTCTGCCATCGGGCTTCTGCAAATATTGCCGTGGCAGACGAATAATACTTTTATCATAAACGAAAATCCTCCTAAAATGCCGTATTCTGCCCCGATTTGCCGCAGTTTGCCGCTATAAATTTTGCTCTGAAATTGTTAAATTTGTCACAGAATAGCAAAATGCGGCAAATCCGGGCAAGTTGAGGACATGAAACGTAGTCAAAACGTAGTAAGAACGAGGGTGTTTTACTCTGCGATTATTATACCATAAACCGCAGGATTTTGGGAACATAAGATATAAGTGAAAAATCCCGTGAAGTCAAGTTCTAAAAGGCTAACCTACAGGCGTGCAAACTGAAATTGAACAAAATCGCTGCGCTATGGCCTACCAAGGCTGTGACATAGCGATTTTGTTCAACTATGATTTGCTGTTCTGATTATATCATACAATCCGTTACTTTCCTTCCTATCTTAAACTGCTCTTCTAAATTGTTCCCTAGAAACAACTGAGCAATGCGATTTTCAAAACCATGTTTTTCTCCTCTTCATAACTCACACATCATGATATATTCTTCGGCATTTTCATCAATCGTCTTGAAGCCAACATTTTCGTACATCTTCACGGCATAATTTGCTTTCTGCACTGCCAGAGATACTTTCCCATATCCATGCCGTTTCAGCAATTCAATCATCTTCACCACAAATTGTGAACCGATTCCCTGACCACGATATTCCTTATACAGTGAGATAGCAAAAGATGGCGTATCATCATCCACATGGCCATAATCGTTCATAATCCTTGTCCAGACTGCGCCGGAAACTCTACCGTTTAAGTCTGCCACCAGACAGTTATCTCCTTTGCGGGTACCGAATTTATCCGTATACACACGAAGTTCCGGATGTTCTATGATGTCCCGCGCTGGTGGTTCGACACCCTGCGGAATAAATATCGCTTCATACAGGAAATTCTTCAACAAGCTGACCTCGCTCCCATAAAGTTCCCGGATGACATACTGCCTGCACTTATCACTCGTCATTGCTCACCTCTTCCAACATCGCCAAATAGCTATCCAGTCTCGCATTCACATACCCTGCAAACAACTTTTCCATCGCATCCAGATTATGTTTTACATGATATTCATTAAAAGCATTATAATAAGCAATACGATCTGTAAATTTAATGTCAATCGGCGGATACCCTGCTTTCATCAATTCCAGATTCACAAGCAACCGTCCAGTCCGGCCGTTTCCGTCGATGAAAGGATGGGTTCCTTCAAAATCAATGTGAAACCGAGCAAACCGAGGAATGATATGCTCTGTGCTGTTCCTATAAGACTCCAACAATTGCTCCATATTACCGCTTCTATATCGAAGATGAAAGCGGCAATCTGGTACAGCGTGAGTTTGTGGGAACAGAAAGCAAATCCGAAACGGAAGCCCTGCTCCGCAAGGCGATGTAGGACTACGAGGAAAAGAAATTCGTTGCAAAGTCTGAAAACACCACGGTGGGAATGCTGCTGGATATGTGGGTGGAGAAAGAACTAAAGCCCGGCAGTCTCAGCAACGGTACGGTGATGGCATATCAGGGTACAACGGGGCAAGGCACAAAACCGAGATAGGAGCTACCAAGCGGAAGAAAATCCGCACCGTGGACTTCTGCGACACGCTCGCGGCGATCCTCAGAGCGGCGAAAACCGAACAGCACAAAAACCGCTTCCAGTATGGCGAACTTTACCACCTCAACTACTACACCGAGGTGAAGGAAAAAGACCGTACTTACTACGAGGTTTACAACCTGCCGAGGACAGACGAAATCCCAGAGGGATACAAGGAAATATCCTTTGTCTGCCTCAGACCTGACGGCGCATACAAAGCGCCGAGTACGGTAGGGATTATGTGCAGGACGGCAAGCAAAAAGGTCGAGGGCTTGGGGGCTTTCATTTCCACCAGTTTCGCCACACATTCACGAGCAATCTGCTCAGGGGCAGGGCAGCGCCGAAGGATGTCCAGGAGCTTCTCGGACACGCCGATGTCAGTACCACAATGAACATCTACGCTCACGCTACAAGGGAAGCGAAGCGTACTTCCGCAAGACTGCTGGATAAGGTAGCCGGCGGAGACTAAAAACTTTCCCTTGTTTCGGCTCGTAAGGGCAAAAACAAGGGAAAATACATAAGGTTGGAACACAAAACAGGCGAAACGCCTTGAAAATACAGCGTTTTCAGAGGGTTTACCCGATAACTGAAATTTATCTTCGTGTATAAACCAGGTCTGTTATTCCATTATATGTTTGCGTTTTGAGCAATTTCAATTTTATTTCTCTTTCCACGTTCTCAAAGAGCCGAATACCGGACCCCAAAAGAGTTGGAATAACAGAAATATAGTATTGGTCGATTAAATTATCACGCATTAGTTGCTGGACCAGATTTGCCCCCCCGCAAATCCAAATATCTTTTCTATTCTCTAATTTCAGTTTTTCCAATAGTTCAGCGGGATTTGCACTTGTAAATCGAATTTGTTCCGAAGAGTCAATCTCATTGTGTGTAATCATATAAGTTGTAAAATCCCCATATACCCATTCTGTGGGTGAAAGCTCAGTAGTGACCTGATAGTATGTGTTCCACCCCATTAAAATTGTATCAACATCTTTCACAAATTGGGAATACACATCAACATTTTCATTGTCGTCAATTTGTCCCTTTAGCCAGTCAACACCGCCATTGCTATCCGCAACATAACCATCCAAGCTCATTGCAATAAATAAAACAGCTTTTCTCATACTTGCTACCTCATCAGCTTCCGATTTATCACACTGATTGTAGCATACAATCTCTCGATTTCATATCTCGATTTTCTTAAGTACGAAAGCACAACGCCCTGCTGGCCGAGATTCGGCCGGCAGGGCGTCGCTTTTTGCCCTATGCGGTGCTGATCGCCTTCAGCATATCCGCAAATGCGGGGATTAATATTCGGTGAGCTTGACCAGCTTTGCAGGATCTATGTTGCCGCCGGTAAGCACAAAGCAAACCTTCTCGTCGGCTCTTGCCTTAAAGCCGCCGCTGATGAGAGCCGCCACGCCGATCGCAGCAGAGGGCTCGATAACGACCTTACCTTTGTAGACAATTAAGTTCAGGGCCTTCCGGATAGCTTCTTCGGGCACGGGAACAATCTCGTCAACATACTCTTCAATGAGAGGATAGGTGTTTGTGCCCGTATTGGTGATCATAAGGCCGTCGGCAAGCGTATCCTTGAGCTCCACAGTAACGGGCTTTCCCTGCTTTCTGCTCTCGGAATACCTTGGGATGCGCTCGGGCTCTGCGCCGATGACGCGGCACTTGGGGTTTATAGACTTTACAGCGGTTGCAACACCGGCAAGAACTCCGCCGCCGCCGAGAGGCACGACTACCGTGTCAGCATCGGCTAGATCCTGCATGATCTCATAGCCGACAGTGCCCTGACCGGCAATGAGCATGGGATCATTGAAGGAATGCACGACGGAGTAGTGCTTTTCGTCCACGATCTCATAGAGCTTCTTATAGCGCTCTATCGAGCCGAAGCCGTGCTGAATTACCTCCGCGCCCAGCTTTCTGGCATTGTCGACCTTGACCTGCGGGGCGTTGGTGGGCAGGACGAGGGTGGCCTTGATGCCGAGCATTTTTGCCGCATAGGCTACGCCTAAGGCGTGGTTGCCGGAGGAGGAGGCGATAATCCCCTTCTCTTTCTCCTCCTTGGTCATGGTAAGTATCTTATTGGATGCGCCTCTGATCTTGAAAGAGCCTGTTAGCTGGAGGCATTCGGGCTTGAAATAGACCTCGCAGCCGAGGATCTCGTCAAGAGCCTCGCTTCTGAGGATCGGAGTGTGCTTAACATAGGGACTTAGTCTTTCACTTGCTTCTTTGATATCTGATAACTGTACGGGTAAACTCATAACGATCTCCTAAAAATGTTGCTGAAATACAGGTCGGGGCAGTATCCCCCGATCCAGTTTGCGCACGGGACTTGGATCAGGTGCCCGCTCTGTAGGACTCAGAGAAGCGCTTGATGGTCGCTACGAGACTTGCGCAGGCCTGATATGCGGTCTTGGGGTTTTCGGGAACAGGCTCATTTTCAAAAGTAATAGTGATCTTTCCGGTGGGACCCTCGGTCACAATCGTGTGGGTATTGTAGATCATATTGGGGTCGGCATAGATGGTGATCCTCGTCTTGTCAAAGCCGATGGTCGCAAGGCTGAGCGCGGCCGCAATGTTGATGTTCTGAGGAAGCTCCTTAACGCAGTCTTTCGCAGGACCGTCAAACAGCAGAACAGGCTCGGTCATGTTGTCAAGATCGAGGTTCATCGCTTCGACATAGGGTATCTTTTTCCATGCTCTGGGGGGCTTTCTCGTGGTCATGTGAACGGACTCGAGGCCCGGGATCATGGCCGCCTGGAAAGCATCCAGAGCGCCGATGCCGCCGGAGGGCACGATCAGCTTGCTGCCGCATTCATCCGCAGCCTTCTTGAATGTCTCAAGGAGCTCCGAGTCGACAAGTGCTCCAAGGCTCATGGGGATAAAGGATATGCCGGCTCTCAGGAGCCGTTCGCCGTTGGCGATAACGGAATCCTGAGACGCGCACTCGGCCACGACGTCAAGCTCGTAGTCAAGGAGCTGGGCGGGATCGGTAATGAGCGGTATCCCAGCCTCCTGAACCCTGTCAACACCCTTCGACTGCATCGTGCGGACACAGACGACGGCGATCTCCGCATTGGGTACCTTGCCGGCCTCAAATGCATCGATAACGTACTTACCCATGGAGCCGCAGCCGAGCATACCAACTCTAATCTTTTTCATTTGACTTACCTCGTTTCGCAATTATTACCTGAAAAATTCCCGTCATCCGACGTCAACATTCTGCTCCTTCAGATACTTGAGAGCTCCCTCGTGATAATCGACACCCTGGATATATGTCGCGTTCTCGGGGACCATGTAGGAGGCGACAGCGTGTACGTTCTGGAGTGTATCATGGCCTTCAAACAGCGTCTTGCAGATATTGTAGGCGGTCTCCTCGGGCAGATCTTCAGTGGTCATAAGCGCGACCCAAACCGCGAAGGTCTTGTAATCCTCCTTGATGGTGCTGTAGGTGCCGCCGGGGACTACGGCTTCGACGTAGAAGGGGAAGGCATCGGTGAACTTTGCTATCTCTTCATCGCTGAGGGGAACGAACTTGATCTCGTTGGTGGTCTCAAGGTCGGTCAGGAAGCCGGCGGGAGCCGCGGTGTTTACGATGACCGCGTCGACAGCTCCGTTGCGGAAGGCCTCAGTGGTCTCAGCAAAGGAGAGGTACTGGGGATTGATGTCCTTCTCGATATCCATGCCGAGGGTCTCGAAGATGATCTCATTGGTGGAGAGAATGCCGCTGCCGGGGGAGCCGACGGAAACATTCTTTCCTCTGAGGTCTTCAAAGCAGGTGATATCGGAATCCTTGAGAGTGACGATCTGAACTACGTTGGGGTACATGGGAGCAAGCACCTTAAGGGGAACAGGCTCGGTGAAAGAGCCGGTGCCCTTGAGCGCGTCAAGCGTAACGTCGAGCTGTACAACGCCGAGCTCGATCTGGCCGTCGGCCATGAGCGTAACGTTCTCAACAGAGCCTGCGGTGACTTCGCATACGGTGTTGATGCCCAGATCCTTGGTGATCAGGTCGGCATATGCCGCGCCGAGGATATAGAATGTGCCGGAGGTGCCGGCGCCGCCGATGGAGAGATTCTTGATCTCGCTGTCATTCTGTTCGCCGCAGCCCGCAAGACCTACGCACATTACTGCCACAGCCAGAAGTATGCAGCACAATTTCTTGAGTTTTTTCATTGTTTTTCTCCTTTTGTTATTTTATTTTACTCCAAATTCCTTGGAGTCAGGCACGGATTAACGGTTTACGCCAGCGTTTTTTTCTGATCTATTTTCTGGATGACAAAAACAACGCCTGCGATGACAAGGCCGACTGCGCTCAGCCAGAGCTGGGGCGTGATCATCATAATACCGGCGGCAATAAGGATAAGGCTGGGTATGATTTTAGTTTTTCTCACAAAATAGCCGTTTATACCGGCGGCATAGAATATCGAGCCGAGAATGCCTGTGACGAGAGCCGCAATAGCCACAGCGGTAGAACCGTGGAACAGCATCGACGGTTCATACACGAACATATACGGCACTATGAACGCCGGTAGACCGAGAAGCACCGAGAAGCCGGCTGTTGGCCAGAATTTCGATTTGGCTATACTGCAAGCAGCAAACACCGCCATTGCGACGGGAGGAGTGATCATAGACACCGCGCCAAAGTAGAAGACGAACATATGCGCGGCAAGGGGATCTACGCCAAGCGTGATGAGGGTGGGCGCGCCTAGAACCGCGAGGATGAGGTATGCGGGAGTCGTAGGCAGACCCATACCGAGGAGCATACTTGCAAACATGAGCATAAGAAGTACAAGGAACATGCTGTTGTTTGCAACGCCCAGCATCATGCTGGAGAACTTCAGTCCAAGGCCGGTGAGGTTTATTACAGACACGATTATGCCGGCGCAGCTCGTGGAAGCGACGACCACGAGGGCGGATTTCGCCGCGTCTACGAAGGCCTCTATGAATTCCTTGAGCCTTGCTCCGCCGAAGATTATTCCGACCACAGCCGTCACTACGACGGAGTAAACGGAAGCTCTCATCGCGGTTAGCTGAACGACCATCAGCAGGACTATCAGCACCAGCAGTGGCAGCACCATGACTCCTTTTTCACGCAGCATGACCTTCAGTGCCGGAAGGTGGCTGGTGTCCATGCCGGACAGGTCCTTCGCCTTCGCTCTGAAATGCACCATTGCGAACACGGAGGCGTAGTAGATCACGGCGGGGATTATTGCGCCTATGGCTATCTCGTAGTAAGGGATGCCGAGGATCTCCGCCATGATGAATGCTGCGGCGCCCATCATGGGAGGCACTATCTGACCACCGGTGGAGGCAACAGCCTCGACCGCGCCTGCAAATTCCGGCTTATAGCCTGTCTTCTTCATCAATGGGATGGTGACGACGCCGGTGCCCGCGACGTTCGCGACCGCGCTGCCGGAAACCGAGCCGAACAGCCCGCTGGAAACTATCGCGGCCTTTGCCGGTCCGCCGGGGCTCTTGCCCAGCGCCTTGATTGCAAAGTCAATATAGAACTGCCCGATGTTTGTTTTCGTAAGCAGCGAGCCGAACAGCATAAAGATGTATATATAGGTTGCCGACACGCCCAGGGAGGTGCCGAATATACCCTCCGTGCTCAGCGACATCTGGTTAATGATGCGGGTGACGCTGTATCCCCGGTGGTTCAGCAAACCCGGGAGATATTGGCCGAACATCGCATATAGTATGAACACGACGGCTATGCCGGGCAGGATCTTACCGGTTTTATTGGTGGTAAATATAAGAGTCAGAACAATGATCAGCCCACCGAAGAGCAGGTCGATATTATTCGGTCTACCGTATCTGGAGACGATGCCCTTAAAGTCAAGCAGGAAATAAAGAACGAAGCTGACGGCTGCCAGCGCCATAACGCAGCAGAGCACCTTTACCAGCTTTTTATCGCTTTCCTTAAACATAATAAGGAAACAGACCACCATGGCGAAGCCAAGATGTATGCTTCTCTGCCACATCGCCGTCAGAACGCCGAAGAAAGCCGTATACAGATGGAATAAGCCCCATGCTATACATATGGCGGTCAACAGGTTATCGATTGTAAAATGTTTTTTCATTTGTTGCTCCTTTGGCGGCAAATGATCAAAAATAATCATGTGCAAAGACGATCTCATACTTGGCTTTGCCTGGCGTATCGTTGGGTTTGTCGCTGGGGGTGCCGCAGCCGGCTTGTAATGAGCGAAGCATTTCCATTACGGGCAGAAGACAGCACAATTCTTTAGTGTTCTTCATTTTTTATCTCCTTTTTATTTTTTCTCCTTTTCATGGAGATGATTACATGTACATAAAAACGCATGAAGCAAAAGAGCCTGCTTTGCAAAGATCATTACACGTAAAAGGCGGAAAATTAGGGTCAAATGTAGATTGTCTACAATTTATTTTATCATACACAAGATTTGTTCAAATTTCTATTGGGATTTTTAATAATTTTTAAAGATAATTATGTACACTTTTCACAAATAACCTGCTTATAAACATTTATTTTTTTAAATACTTGTTTTTTTGTTTTTTGTGATGTATATTGTATACAATTTAAGAGTTGACGGATAGCTTGCTCGGAATCTTCCCGAATGTGACGGTATCCTCGCTTTCTATATAAAATGCGCATTTTTTAAAACAGTATCCCACAAATACACAATAAATAAATCAAAAGCAAGGAGAGCAATCAATGATCACAAAGGAGAGAAATCAATGATCACAAACGAGTATCTGAAGAGAGTTTACGCTTCCGTTGAGCAGCGTGATCCCGATCAGCCCGAGTTCCTTCAGGCTGTCAGGGAGGTCTTCGAGAGCATTCAGCTCGTCGTCGACAAGCATCCCGAGTGGGAGGCAAACGGTCTTATCGAGCGTTTCGTTGAACCTGAGCGCATGATCATGTTCCGTGTTCCCTGGGTCGATGACAACGGCGTTACCCACGTCAACCGAGGCTACCGCGTTCAGTTCAACTCCGCGATCGGCCCATACAAGGGCGGCGTCCGCTTCCACCCTTCCGTCAATCTTTCCGTCGTTAAGTTTCTCGGCTTCGAGCAGATTCTTAAAAACTCCCTTACCACCCTCCCCATGGGCGGCGCAAAGGGCGGCGCGGATTTTGATCCCAGGGACAGGAGCGAGGCGGAAGTAATGCGTTTCTGCCAGAGCTTTATGACAGAGCTTTACCGCCACGTCGGTCAGTTTACCGATACTCCTGCGGGTGATATCGGCGTCGGCGCCCGCGAAGTCGGCTACATGTTCGGCCAGCATAAGAGGATCGTTGACCGCTTCGAGGGCGGCGTCATCACAGGCAAGGGTCTGACCTACGGAGGCTCTCTGGCCCGCACTCAGGCCACCGGTTATGGAATCTGCTACTTCTCCGACGAGGTGCTCAAATACCACGGCAAATCCTTCGAGGGTCAGAAGGTCGTCATTTCCGGTTCCGGCAACGTTGCTCAGTACTGCGCGCAAAAGTGCACCGAGCTTGGCGGCAAGGTCATTGCAATGAGCGACTCCAAGGGTTATGTCTATGACCCCAACGGCATTGACCTCGACGTTCTGTTTGACATCAAGCAGAAGAGGAGGGCACGCATCTCCGTCTACGCCGACGAGGTAGCAGGTTCTCAGTACGTTGAAGGCTGTGCAAACATCTGGAATGTCAAATGCGACATCGCCATGCCCTGCGCGTCACAGAACGAAATGAGCGCGGCAGGCGCACAGGCGCTTGTTGACAACGGCGCATTCGCGGTATTTGAGGGCGCTAATATGCCGCTTACCATTGAGGCGATCGAAGTCGTCCGCTCCAACGGTCTTCTCTATACGCCCGGCAAAGCTTCCAATGCAGGCGGCGTTGCGACCTCCGGACTTGAGATGACTCAGAATTCCATCCGCATGAGCTGGACCTTTGAGGACGTTGATGAGAAGCTGAAGAGCATCATGAGAAATATATTCGACGCCTGCCTTTCCGCTTCCGTAGAGTGCGGTCATCCCGGCGACATGATGCTGGGCGCAAACATCGCAGGCTTCCTGAAGGTCGCCGACGCAATGATGGCTCAGGGTGTTGTTTAATGTGTAATTAGACCCTATATTGGATCAGCCACCATAGGAAAAACAGATTTTGAAGCGGGGCCAGGCGGAAGATCAGCCGTTTAAAGGCTGTTTTTCCCTATGGGGGTCGATCCTTATTTTTCATTAAGAAAGGAACTGTTGATATGCCAATAATACGAGCAAACGATCTCGAAAATTGGGAAAAGCGCGTTGATACCGGCGTGCACTTCATGCTGGGCAATTACGCCCTTGTTGAAGGCGCCATAAGCGCCGGCTGCAACTTCTTTGCAGGCTACCCCATCACGCCGGCAAACGAGATCTCGGAAAGAATGTCCGCCCGAGTGGTAGAGGTAGGCGGACGATTCGTTCAGGGCGAAGACGAGCTATGCTCAATTTACGCGCTTGCCGGCGCGTCGATAGCAGGCGGCAAGGTCATGACCGCGACCGCCAGCGCGGGATATAACTACATGCAGGAGGGCCTCGGCTACTGCTATACCGTGGAAGCTCCCATCGTCGTTGCCGATGTTCAGCGCTGCCGCGGCGAAAACTACGCGTCGCAGGCCGACGTGTATCAGATGCGCTATGGCGCAAGCGGCGACTATGAGGCGATAGTCGTATGCCCTTCCTCCGTTCAGGAGCTGTATGACTATACGATCTGGGCATTCAATCTTGCCGAGAAGTACCGCAATCCCGTCATCATCATGTCAGAGACCACGATAGCCCTTATGCGTGAGAGACTTGACATCCCCAGGGCCGAAGATATTGAGATCTTTAACCGCAATTACACCACTCTGCCTCCCTCCGAATATCTGCCCTTTGGCGCGGCTCCCTACGGCTGCCCCGACATGGCGCCGCTTGCGGCGGGATACAACACCATTTATTCTCTGAATCCACATAATGAAAAAGGCAGCATCGATTGGGTTCCGGAGGAATTTGAGCGTCTTTATAAGCGAATTTGCGGCAAGATTCGCGAAAACAGCGACGACATTTGCAGGGTCGAGCAATTCATGATGGAGGACGCGGACTACGCCATAGTAGCTTACGGCAGTGAGGTAAGGCCCTCCATAGAGGCGGCGGAGCTTGCCAGAGACAACGGGATCCGTATAGGCGTTATGAAGCTGTGCAACGTATGGCCTGTTCCCGAAAAGTCGCTTACGGAGCTTTCCAAAAACGTAAAAAAAATATTCGCCGTTGAGATGAACAACGGAAAATATGTTAATGAGATCTCCCGCTGTGCGGCAGGCAGATGCGAAGTTATCCCCGTAACAAAGAATCTCGGACTTGTACACACGGGCAAGGAGATCCTTGCGGAAATAATGAAAGGAGTAAAGTAAATGAGTGAAAACGAAAAGCTTGTCATTAATCCTAACCGCAGGTTTTTAAGACCGGAAAAGCTCCCTCACTTTTTCTGCGGCGGCTGCGGCTGCGGCCAGATCCTGAATTATTACACTCAGGTGCTTGACGACCTTGATATGGATCCTCAGCATATGGTGCACATAGCCGGCGTAGGCTGCACGGCAAGGATCCCCATATATCTTAAAACCGATATGTTCCACGGCGTTCACGGACGTACTCTTGCATGGGCTACCGGAGTTAAGATGATGATGCCCGATACTCCCGTAGTCATATTCGCCGGCGACGGCGACATCGCCTCCATCGGCGGCAACCATCTTATCCACGCCGCCAGACGCAATCTGGACGTTACCGTTATCATGGCGAACAACTTGAACTTTGCCATGACCGGCGGTCAGGTGGCTCCCACCACCCCCATGGAGTCGAGGACGATGACCACGCCCTTCGGCAGTCCGGAGCCTCAGTTTGACGTGTGCAAGCTGGTAGAAGCCGCCGGAGCAAGCCACGTTGAGCGTTGGAGCACCGCGACGCCCGTGCAGTGCAGGAACGCAATGAAGCGCGCTCTGACACACAAGGGTTTCTCCTTCATCGAGATAGTTTCCCAGTGCCCCACCAACTTCGGCAGATACGCCCTCAAGACCGGCGATCCCGTAAAGGTTCTTGAGTGGATAAAGTCATATACATACACCGACGCTGGGGGAAAGAACATGACGGAAGAGGACAGGGCTTCAAAGCTCAGACTCGGCCAGTATGTTTTTGAAGAAAGACCCGTTTACAGCGGTACGTCGGTAATGAAATAAGGAGGATCCACCATGCTTCAATTCCCACAGAGAATTTCCCTTTGCGGTTTCGGCGGACAGGGCATCGTCCTCTCGGCTGTGATATTGGGAACAACGGCGGTCACGAGGGCAAATCGCTATGCCGTTCAAACTCAGTCCTACGGCTCGGAGGCCAGAGGCGGACAGTGTCAGGCGGAGCTTATAATTCAGGATAAGCCCATAAACTCTCCCATTGCCGAAACCAAAAATCTTCTGGTCGCCATGTTCCAGACTGCATATGAAAAGTATATCTCCTGCCTTGACGAGGACGGCGTCCTTGTTATTGATCCTCAGCTTGTCACCAAGATAACCCGTCCTATGAAAAACACCCTTGAGATTCCGGCAACGCAGATCGCCGTGGATCTCGGCAACAGGATGGCGGCAAATATGGTCGTGCTGGGATTTCTGAGCGAGGCTCTTGATCTCATGTCCAGAGACGACCTTATAAGCGTGCTCGAAGACACAGTAAACCCCCGCTTCCTGGAGCTTAACATCAAGGCCGTCGACGCAGGAATAGCCTATGCATCCGAGCACGATCTGTACTATAGAGGTTAAAGGGGGTATACTATGAATTTATTTGAATTTGAAGGTAAATCGCTCCTTGGAAAGCACAACATCCGGCTGCCGGAGAGCGTTCTGATATGCTCAGAAGAAGCTGCTCCCCTGCCCTATCCTTTCGTGCTGAAGGCTCAGGTAATGACGGGCGGCAGAGGCAAGGCAGGCGGCGTCCGCGTCTGCAAAAACGATGAAGAATATCGGAAAAATCTCAGGGATATCCTGAACATGACAATAAAAGGTTTTACCGTACACGGTCTTCTTGCGGAAGAGATGATGACGCCGGACAAGGAATACTATCTATCCATCACGCAGCAGGGTGTGAGCCGCCCAACGCTCATATTCAGCCGCATGGGCGGTATGGATATCGAGGCTGTCGCGGCGGAGCATCCCGAGGAGATCGTGCGAATGGAGATAGATCCCTTTACCCGTCTCAAGGACTATCAGATCAATTACCTTGCCAACAGGATGGACATTGAAAAGTCCGAAGCAAGGAGCTTTCTCCTGAAGATACAGGAGGCCTATTTCGGGGAGCACGCCCTTTTGACCGAGATAAACCCGCTCGGCGTTGCAGACGGCAAGCTCGTCGCCCTCGACTGCAAATTTGTCATTGACGATCATGCCAAAGCGGCGGCTCCCACTCGGGACGCTATCGAGGCCGGACGCCTCGGGCTGCACGGATATAAGGCTCCCGAAAAAGAAAAGACCACCGTCACATATGTGCCCCTCGAGGGCGATGTGGCGATGATATCGGACGGTGCGGGCACCGGTATGCTGACGCTTGATCTTCTCACCGATCTGGGCGCAAGCGTCGCCTGCTTTACAGAGCTTGGAGGTATGACCTCTGAAGACGTGATGTACAGGGCAATGGAGCTCACCCTCGAAGGCCATGATGAGATCAAGGGTCTGCTCATTGTGCTCATCGGAGGCTTCAACAGAATGGACAACATGGCCCGAGGCATAATACGATACATTTCCGAACATGAAGTCAATATTCCCATTTACACCCGCATGTGCGGCACGATGGAGGAAGAAGGGCTGAGGCTCATGGAGGAAGCCGGCCTCAAGACCTACTATGATCTGACTGACGCTGCTACCGAGCTTGTTCAGCTTGTAAAGGAGATGTAGATATGGCTATTCTGATAAATAAAAATTCAAAGGTGATTGTTTTAGGCATCACCGGCAAGTCCGGCATGCTGCAAGCAAAGGCAATGCTCGACGCAGGCACCAACATCGTTGCCGGTGTCACCCCCGGCAAGGGCGGTCAGGAAGTTTTCGGAGTGCCTGTTTACAACTTCGTGAGCGAGGCCGGAGCCGAGCACGATTTTGATACCGCGATCTGCTTTGTTCCCCCTTCGGCCGCAAAGGACTCCTGCTTTGAGGCAATAGACGCCGGCGTTAAGCTTCTTGTGCTAACCACCGAGGAGATGGAGCTGAATGACTCCGTTCAGGTCATCGAATATGCCAAGGCTCACGGGACCATTCTTCTCGGCCCCGGCTGCGCGGGCGTGCTTGCGCCCGAGGAGGCCAAGGTAGGCGCCCATCCGGTAAGATTTTTCAGGAAAGGCAGCGTCGGCATCGTATCCAAAAGCGGCGCTCTTTCCTACGAGATAGGCAAAACCCTCAGCGATGCGGGGATAGGTCAATCCACGGTCGTCGCCATAGGCGGAGGCCCGCTCTGGGGATTCACTCAGAAGGACGCCGTAAAGTGTTATAACGAGGATCCGGAGACGAAAGTCATCGTTCTTCTGGGGGAAATCGGCGGCGGCAGCGAAGAAGCGGCGGCAGCCTGGATAAAGGATAACTGCAAAAAGCCCGTGGTGTCGCTTATAGTCGGTAGGAACGCTCCCGCAGGAAAGAGTCTTGGCCACGCCGGAGCGATAGTCAGCGGAAATGTCGGCACCGCGAAAACCAAGATCGACGCTTTGACTGATGCAGGCGTTCATGTTGTTTATTCACCGAGAGAGCTGGCGGCAAAGGTCGCCGAGCTTCTGTAAATGGTTTATAGGAGGCATCTATGGCTAAAGTATATATCGATATCGAGCTATGCAAGAGCTGCAAATTATGTATGCATCTTTGCCCAAAAGGCGTGTTTGAGATGACCAGCTTCGTAAACAAGAAGGGCTATAATTACATGTCCGCAAAAAACGAGGAGCAGTGCATCGCCTGCCGGCAATGCGAAAACGGCTGCCCCGACTTTGCGATACATATTGAAAAATGACGCAGCAAACAAGAAAAAAAATAATTGGTATTTTAGGCGGTATGGGGCCGCTGGCAACGGCGGATCTTTACAAAAAGATTGTGCTCCACACCGATGCCGGCTGCGATCAGGAGCATATACGCACGATAATAGATTCCAACACCGCCATTCCGGATCGCACAGCGGCTCTTCTCAACGGAGGCCCCGATCCGGCGGCGGAAATGATCAAAAGCGCAAAAATACTGGAAAAAGCAGGCGCGGACTTTATAATCATGCCCTGCAACACGGCGCATAATTTCCATTCCGATGTAAAGGCCGCCGTGTCCATACCTGTGCTTCACATGATAGAGCTGACCAGGGAGGCGCTTAAGCGAAGGGGTATTGACTGCGCCGGCTTGCTCGCTACCGACGGCACGATCCGCACCCGCATCTATCAAAAATGCTTTGACGGCAGCGGGATAGAGCTGCTTACCCCCAATGAGCATGATCAGAAGGCGGTCATGGACGTGATATACAAGGGCGTTAAAGCGGGAAACGGCAGCTTTGACACCGGAGCAATACGCGAGACCGCGGAGGCATTGATGAAGCGCGGTGCGCAGAGCCTTATTCTCGGCTGCACCGAGCTCCCGCTCGCCTTTGATCTCTATGGACTGGATTACCCTGTCACCGACCCGACTTTAGAGCTTGCCATGGGCGCAATAAGGGCGGCAGGCGGCAAGGTAAAGGGCGAATAAGCGAAGAACACTAAAATTTTCGATGCCATCGAGGAGGTTCACAAATGAAACCTGTTTCTAAAATCGCCGAGGCGGTCAAGGCCTCGACCACACTGGCTATTGATAGCCTTGCAAAGCAGATGAAAGCCGACGGGCTCGACGTTATCGGCTTCGGTACCGGCGAACCCGATTTCAAAACTCCGGACAACATCGGCCTAGCAGGCATATCGGCCATCTGCGAGGGAAAAACAAAGTATACTCCGGCGGCAGGCATAGTTCCGCTACGCAGGGCAATTGTACAACAGCTCAAAAACGACTGCGGCCTTGATTACGACTATACGCAGATCATTGTCGCCAGCGGTGCAAAGCACTGCCTTTTTGCCGCGCTTTCCGCCATCACAAATCCCTGCGACGAGATAATAATAGCCGCGCCCTATTGGCTCAGCTATTATGAAATGGCTAAAATGGTCGGCGGAACGCCGGTCACGGTGTCCGCAAGCGAGTCTCAGGGCTTCAAGATCAGCCCCGAGCAGCTCGAGGCGGCCATAACCGAAAAAACAAAGTGCTTCATGATAAATAATCCCTCCAACCCCACCGGAATGGTCTACTCCAAGGCTGAGCTTTCGGCCTTGGCGGAGATATGCGTAAAGCACGATCTGTACATAATAGCAGACGAGATATACTACAAGCTGATTTACGGCGACACTGAGTTTGTAAGCATCGCCGGACTGAGCGAGGATATAAAGGAGCGCACGCTTCTGATAAACGGCGTTTCCAAATCCTATGCGATGACCGGATGGCGTATAGGCTATTGCGCCGCCAACAAGCAGATCTCCAAGATCATGGCAAACTTCCTCAGTCATTCAACAGGCGGCCCCTCCACTATCAGTCAGTGGGCGGCGGTCGAGGCGCTCAGCGGCCCGCAGGAAGGCATCGAGCTTATGCGTAAGGCATTTGAAGAGCGTCGTGATTATATTGTCGATCGCATAAACAAAATACCCGGTGTGAGCTGCATTGTTCCGGAGGGTGCGTTTTATGTGATGATGAACATAGAAAAGCTGCTGGGTAAGACTATCGGTGGGAAGCTAATAGAAAGCGACGACGACTTCGCCGTTGTCTTGCTCGAAAAATCTCTGGTAGCGGTCGTGCCCTGCTCCGGCTTCGGGATCAGGAATTTTGTGCGCTGGTCCTATGCCGCCTCAATGAAGGATATAGAGCTTGGGCTAGACAGGGTTGAGAAGCTTCTTTCGGAGCTGGATCTGTAATACTGGCGCAATATGAAGGATCCCCTATATTCGTTCTGATTCAGCAAATTATTCCTATTATATTACATTTTATGCGTCTAAAAACATTGACGGCAAAAACATTTGTGTTATACTAATAATCATAAATAATCATATTTCATTTAAAATTAATTAGTCAAGGAGAGTAGTTCTTTGAGTGCCGAACACGATTTGAGCAAAACCCCATCTTTAAAGCAGCAGGCTTATGAAATTTTGCTTAATATGATAACCTCCGGCGAACTGAAGCCGGGAATACGGCTGACCGAAGAGGGCTTGTCGAAGATGCTTAACATCAGCAGAGCGCCGATAAGGGAAGCTCTTAATATGCTTGAAAGAGACGGGTTTACAAAAATCATCCCCCGCTGCGGAGCGGTCGTAACTGATATCTCAAAGAAGGATCTTCTTGATGTTTGGAATTGCCGTCTGGCTCTGGAGCCCTTTGCCGCGAAGGAGGCCACGCCCTATATCCCCAAGGAGGAATTGACAAACTGTCTCATTTCATTGAACAAGCTGGAGACTGAGCCTTATGACTACAGTAAGTACGTCGCCTCCGACCTTGAGGTTCACGAGCTGTATTACAGGCATATGACGAATACATATATGCAGTCTATCCTGCATAAGCTGAGCATTCATTCAGCCCGCTTGAGATGGTTTAACGAGCTTAAGCCTGACAGCATAGAGCTTACAAGAGAGGCGATCCAGGAGCATAAGGAGATCATTCTGGCCTTTATCTCGGGAAACGCGGATGATGTTTATGCGTCCATGCATAAGCATATCAAAAACAGCTACACGCGCCTCGTCTCCACCTTCCCTGAGGACCAGGAATAAACGGGGCTTTGTGTCAACAATGGGCTCTGCTGCTATTTTTACATTATTAACTCCAGAGCAGAAAATAACCCGAAAAATGGCCTCATTTTTCGGGTTATTTCGTCTCTGTTTGTCCTATTATGGCTTAGACATGAAAAAGCCTGTAAGCGTTGAACTTACAGGCTTTTTCTTTGTTTTCAATTGGTGCTCCAGCGGGGATTCGAACCCCGGACACCCTGCTTAAAAGGCAGGTGCTCTGCCTACTGAGCTACTGGGGCGTTTCCTGAATAATTTGCTTGGCTGGGATGGCGGGACTCGAACCCACTATATCAGAGTCAAAGTCTGAGGTGTTACCATTACACTACATCCCACCATCTAAGCTGTTTTATTGTAAGCAAAGGCCGGGCTTTTGTCCGGCCTTCGCACTATATGGGGTGGGTAAAGGGACTCGAACCCTCGACACCCGGAACCACAATCCGGTGCTCTAACCAACTGAGCTATACCCACCATATTATTCATTTGGCACGCCAAGAGGGATTCGAACCCCCGACCTACTGCTTAGAAGGCAGTTGCTCTATCCTGCTGAGCTATTGGCGCATATCGCTGATGCCGCATATATGGAGCGGGCGATGGGAATCGAACCCACGTATCCAGCTTGGAAGGCTGGTGTTCTACCATTGAACTACGCCCGCATGGCCGCTCCCTATATTCAGCCTTAAGATAATAACAATAAAACTGCAAATTGTCAATATTTTTGCCGCAAAAATTTGTGAAAGTCAAAAAATTAATTTCTGTTGCAATACGTATCGCTTTTCTGTATAATACTTTTGTTATAAGTATAGGACTTTGAACGCCTACGCTTATTTACACATTGGAGGTGTCATATGATCGAATTAACCATGCAGGTCAGCGAATTTGACTACACTGAAACGCTCGATACGTTTCTTCCGGATATAATAAAGATCCTTTCCGAAAGCTCAGACGTAAATCCCCTCATCCGCAAATGCGTTGGCGCTTCTCCCGACTTTTCAAAGAAGATCGTCAAGGGTATCCTCGGCACAATGACCGCAAAGCAGAAGGAGGCTCTCACCGTCAAGTTTCTGAACGTTTACGCTGAAAAGTTAATTGCTCAGGTAAACGAAGTCGCCGCGAAAAACGGCATCGTCATCACGCTCGATAACGCAAGAGCTACTATCAAATAAGCATAAGAATTTGTTTGAGCGGCGGGTTCCGTTGCCTGCCCTCACATTCCGCAGAAAGTCCGGCAGCGCTTGGTGCATTACCGGACTTTAATTTTTTGCTTTCTACTGTTTACAAGCTGCTCTCCACGTGCTATAATCGACATATGTCGGAAACGGAGGCGATACTTATGCCAAGACCCCAGAGATGCAGAAGAATTTGCAGTGAGCCGGAGTTTGAAAAATTCAGTCCCTCGGAGGCTGCGAACACGGGCAGCGTCGTGCTGACGCTGGACGAGTTCGAGGTCATTCGGCTGGTCGATCTTGAAAAGCAGACCCACGAGTTGTGCGCACAGCAGATGGATATATCCCGTACCACGGTCACGGAGATCTGCGAAAGCGCGCGGCAGAAGATAGCCGACTGCCTTGTAAACGGCAAAAAGCTTATCATATCCGGCGGAAATTACCGACTGTGCGAGGGCGGCGGAGTCAGGGGCTGCCGCAAAAGCTGCACTCGCTCTGAAGCCCGCGATATCGGTCTTGAGAAAGGAAGTAATGTTATGAGAATTGCGGTCACTTACGAAAACGGACAGATTTTCCAGCACTTCGGCCACACGGAGCGTTTTGAGGTATACGATATTGAAAACGGCAAGGTCGTGCTGAAAACTCTTGTGAACACCAACGGCTCGGGACATGGCGCTCTTGCGGATATCCTGAAAAAGCTGGGCGCTGACGTGCTCATCTGCGGCGGGATCGGCGGCGGCGCGAAAAGGGCTCTCGACGAGGCCGGTATCAAGCTTTACGGCGGCGTTACCGGAGAATGCGGCGCGGCGGTCGAGGCTCTGCTGGCCGGCAGACTTGACTACACCCCCGACGTGAAGTGCAGACATCACGAGCATGAGCACGGTGGCGAGCATACCTGCGGCGACCATGGCTGCGGCAATCACGGCTGCCACTGAACCTAAAAGCAAATGCAGTGCGTTTTTAACGCACTGCATTTCATTATTAAAGCAAGCTCATGCGCGGTGTGCCTTCACTCCTTTTTGACACATGAGCTCACTGCCATTCCCGCGAGCATCCCGAGGCTTATGCCGAGGCTGAGGTCGAGCACGCCGGATGTGCCCAGCGCAACACCTATGCACATTCCTATACACATACCCTCGCTCATGGTGCCATCAGCGTTTTTGCCGCTCTTTTTTCGTTTGCCGGCGTTCACCGCGAGCACCGCGATCGCAATACCTATTATTATCCACGGCAGAGCCATCGTTATGAAATCCTTCAATTTCTTTCCTTCTTTCGTATACTGTCGGTTACAGCATAATATATCTGCCCTGACGCTTTTTCAATTTTTATAAAAATGATAAGAGAACCGGCAAAACCGGTCTCTTAAACAGTATTTGCGTTTAGAGATCGTAATAAAGTCCGAACTCCGCAGGGTGAGGCATGCGCTCGATCTGCTCGGCCTCCGCACGGTGCTTTTCTATATGAAGCCTTATCAGCCTCTCGGGGAACACTCCGCCTCGGGTCAGGTACTCGTAATCATTCTCAAGCGCGTCCAGAGCCTCGCTAAGGCTGCCGGGCAGGCCGCCGAGCTTTGCCTTTTCCTCCTCGGGCAGATCAAACAGGTTGCAGTCAAAGGGGCCCCAGCCCTTAGCGTGGGGATCTATCTTATTCACAACGCCGTCAAGCCCAGCCATGAGTATTGCCGCGAAGGCGTAGTAGGGGTTGCAGGTGGCGTCGGGATTCCGGAGCTCGAAGCGCTTTGACATCGGGCTTTTCGCGTAAGCCGGTATGCGCACGACAGCGCTGCGGTTTGCCATGGCATAGCCGATGGTTACCGGAGCCTCAAAACCAGGCACAAGGCGCTTGTAGGAGTTCGTAGATGGATTTGTTATGGCGCAGAGCGACGCGGCATGCTCAAGCAGGCCGCCGATGAAATGCATCGCAGTCTCCGAAAGCTGAGCATAGCCCTTCTCATCATAGAACACGGGCTTGCCGTCTTTCATCAGCAGCATATGAACGTGCATCCCGCTTCCGGCCTCGCCCTTGACTGGCTTGGGCATGAAGGTGGCGGTCCTGCCGTCCTCAACCGCAGCGTTTTTAATTACATACTTTGCCGCCATGGTCGCGTCGGCCATATCGGTCATCTCGCCGAGTTCCACCTCGACCTCAAGCTGGCCGCAGCCGCCCACCTCGTGGTGGTGGTACTTGATCTTGACGCCCCAATCCTCGAGCAGCAGGCACATTCTGCTGCGCAGGTCGTTTGTAACGTCCATGGGCAGGCTGGTATGATAGCCCGCGTGATGCTGGATCTGATACCCGAAGTTGTTGTCCTCCGAGCCGCTGTTCCACTCGGCCTGGCTGACATCGATGCTGTAGCCCGCGCACTCGGGACGGTTTTCATACATGACGTTATCGAACACATAAAACTCGTACTCGGGACCGACTATCATGGTATCTGCAACGCCCAGCTCGCGCATATACTCGGTCGCGCGCTTTGCGACGTTGCGGGGATACTGATCAAAGGGCCGGTTCTCGGGGTGGTCAATTATCATAACGTCGCCGATCATGGACAGTGTCGGGATCTCGGCGAATCTGTCGACAGTCGCCGAATCAAGATCCGGAACGAACACCATGTCGCTGCTCTCAACGGGCGCGTAGCCGTAGTTTGAGCCGTCGAAGCCTATTCCGTAGGTCATCGTGTCCTCATTGAGGCGCTGAACCGGAATGCTCAGATGACGCCATCTGCCGTCGATATCCGTCATTTTGAAATCAACGATTTTGATATCGTTTTCCTTGCATATTGCAAGCACGTCCTGAAGAGTTCTTGCCATCGTTATCCTCCAAAGTTAAGTATTAATCATAGAATCTTACAATTTTATATTATTTGTACAGTAGTATATTGTCAAGGTTTGATAAAAAATAAACTCAACTCATGATAATGAGCTGAGTTTATTTCCGTGCTTATTATTTCGCGCTGATCACAAGGGTGTTCATGATGGCGTTCATCTCCGGATTTGAGGGCAGCTTCTCCCTCTCTTCCTCGCTGTCGTCGCCCATGAGCACAACGGTTATCAGCACATAGTCGGCGGTCGCGCCGGCGGCGGGGAATGCCATGCAGTAATTGCCGCCGTTGAGGTAGCACACGCCGTCAATGCCGTTGAAGCTAACCTTGCCGAAGCCCTTGAACTGTCCGGCAACGGACTTGGACAGAGCCTCAAAATCCTCGCCGTGGTAATACGCCGCGTATTCGACCTGCATTGCGAAATCCTCGGCGTAGATGATCGCGGCGTGAGAGTCGCCGGTGGGGGCGATGAAGTCCTCGGAGGCAACGGTGAACGAATGCTTCTCGGCATCGTAGCTCAGGCTGACCTCCACGGTCTTCGCATCCTTGTAGCCGCTGGCGAAGCTGTACACTCCCGTTTTGGGATTCTTGATCACGGCGGCGGACTTTTTATCAGCCGGCTTCTTTGCGGCGGGTTTTTCGGACTTAGGAGCGGTATCCTTGCCCTTGCGTAAGAGCAGCAGCGCGGCGCCTGCCGCAGCAGCAGCGGGAACGGTGATAAGCCATTTTTTCATAGTAAAAACCTCCGTAAAATTATTCTTGTGGTTTGATTTTACCCTATCCTGCCCTCCCCGTCAAGTATTGCCGGTGCTCAGCGCACGGCGAGGAGCGTTGACTTGGGAGAGCGGTTTTGATAAAATATTTATATACTTTATTTTACGCGAGAGGCGGGGATATATAATGGCTGTGCTTATTGACGGAAAGAAGCTGGCGGAAAAAATATGCGCGGAGGTGGCTTGTGAAGCGGCGAGACTGCCGCGAAAGCCCTGCCTTGCCGCAGTGCTGGTCGGAGACGATCCAGCCTCGAAAATATATGTCCGCAACAAGGAGCGCGACTGCCTCAAATGCGACATTGAGAGCCGGAGGTTTGACCTTCCCCACGATACTCCGCAGGAAAAGCTTCTGTCCCTAATCAGCAATCTCAACCGGGACGGCGGTGTCGACGGCATCCTCGTTCAGCTCCCTCTGCCCGAGCATATCGAGGAGAGCGCGGTCATTGACGCTATAAGCCCCAACAAGGATGTTGACGCGTTCCATCCCCTGAATGTGGGCAAAATGATCACGGGCGAGCCCACGCTGTGGCCCTGTACGCCTGCCGGTATCATGGAGATGTTCCGAGAATACGGCATATCACTTGACGGCAGGAAATGCGTCATGGTCGGCCGCAGCAACATCGTCGGAAGACCCATGGGCCTCCTCATGCTCCGCGAAAACGGTACCGTTATCTACTGCCACAGCCACACGCCCGATCTTGCCGAGATGACCCGTCAGGCAGATATCCTCGTCGTTGCTACAGGCTGTCCGCGGCTTATCAGCGGAGACATGATAAAGTCCGGTGCAGTCGTCATCGACGTTGCGATGAACCGCGATCCCGAGACCGGTAAATTCTTCGGCGACGTGTGCTTCGACGAAGTTGAGAAAAAAGCCTCCTTCATCACGCCCGTTCCCGGCGGCGTCGGCCCCATGACCCGTGCTATGCTTATGAAGAATATCCTCACAGCGGCAAAAATATCCCTGAAACTGATGTGATCTATACATTGAATATTAATGTAAGAAATCGACGCGGCTCGCCGCGTCGATTTTATATACATACGATTTGAATTATTTGAGGTACTGCTTGTCGTAGTTGCCCTGGATGCAGCGGACGACCTGGGACAGGACCTTGCATACGGGAGTGTCGATGCCGAGCTGTTCGCCGTACTCTGCGATCTTGCCGTTGAGAACGTCGATCTCGGTCTGGCGGTGATTGAAGAGCATATCCTGGCACATTGAGGGATAGTAGTCGGCGATATTGGTGACGATATCCTCATGGTCGTGAGCTATGAACTCGTCGGCATCCATGGGAACGCCCTTTGCGGTCGCAACCGCGCAGGTTTCGCGGATAACGCCGTGGAACAGCCACTGACCGAAGGGATCAGCCTCGACCTCGCCGATCTTCAGGCGAAGGACTGCGCAGACGGTGTTGACGGTCGCGTTGACGCAGACCTTTTTCCAGATGTACTTATAGATGTTGTTGTCGGTGCCCGGCTCGCCGTCACGCCAGTAGGCGTCGCAGCCGCCTTCGCGGTAGCACTTGAGCATCTCGGCGCAAGCAGCGTCGGTGAGCTCGCTTCTTACGGCGCCGCCGAAGTTCATCTGAACGCCGCCGGCGGGGGTGGATACACAGTGGGCGGGCTCGGGCAGCGCGGTGCCGAGAACGCCGGAGCCGATCACGCAGCGATCCTTGGGGAATACCTTAAACAGATTATCGTCGTTGCCGAGGCCATTGATAAGAGATACAGCAACGGTGGTGTCGCTGACGACGGGCATGGAGTCCTTTATCGCCTGCTCGAGCTGGGTGGCCTTGGTCATGTAGATGATAACATCAACTGCGCCTTCCGCCTCGGCAGCCTCTGCTGCGGTGGTGTAGGTGCGGAAGCCCTTGAGCTGATAGTCGTAATCGGTGTATGCGCCGTTTTCCTCCTGATGGATGGTGAAGTGCATGCCTTCCTCGGCTACCTTCTTCATGTGTGCCTCATAGCGGTCGATGAGAATGATGTCAGCGCCGCCCTTGCGCAGATAAGATGCGAAAACGCTGCCTGCTGCGCCTGAACCGTACATTGCAAATTTCATTGTTAAGTCTCCTTTTCTTATTTGCAGAATTGTTTATCGTAATTTTCCTGAATAGTCTTGATCATAAGCGTCAGGGTCTCGTTCACGGGCGTTTCTATGCCCAGCTCCCTGCCGCAGCGGACGATCGCTCCGTTGAGAAGCTCGACCTCCGTTTGGCGCTGGTGCATAAGCACATCCTGCGCCATGGAGGGATAATACTTGGCAAAGCCCTCCCTGAGTCTCGGGAGCTCCTCTTCCATCTCCTGACTGAGATCGACCCCCGTTACCGCCATGGCAACGGCGCAGCCCTCCGCCCAGACGCGGCGGATAAGCTCCTCGCCGGAGCCGCAGTCCAAAATGGGACCGACCTTCAGCCTCAGCAGCGCCGACAGAGTGTTATAGCCGCTGTTGGATATCGCCTTTTTCCACACGAAGGGGCGGATGTCCTCCTCAAAACGGGTGAGGCAGCCTCCGTCGCAAAAGCATTTTTCCAGAGTCTTGCCCGCCCTATCGGAAAGTGGGCTCTTCTCCGCCGCACCGAAGCGCATGATAACGCCGCTCTCTGGCTTGGAGACGCATTTTCCCGGCTCGGGAAGCTCTGTGCCGATAGTGCCGAAACCGTAGAGTATGCTGCCTGCGGGGACATAGCGCTTCAGGACCTCCTCGTTGCCGAGGCCGTTCTGCAGGGATACGACGACCGTGTTCTCCCCTATACAGCCTGAGAGAGTGGGCATTATATCGTCGGTCTGAGTGGCCTTGACCATAAGGATGACAATATCCATTATGCCTATATCCTCGGCGGAATATGCTGTGTGGAAGCCTGTGAGGAGCTTCTCTCCGTCGGGGCTGACGAAAGTAAGTCCGTCCGCGGCGATCTTATCCATGTGAGCCTTGTAGCGGTCGACAAGCCAGAGCTCGGCGCCGCCCAATTTCAGATATGAAGCAAATACGCTGCCGGCAGCGCCGGAGCCTATCATTGCGATTTTCATAATGATCTCCAATCTGCCAAACACCACCGGTTTCCCGGTGGTGTTCGGATTTTAGAAATTACTCGGAAAGCTGAGACTTCTTCTCCGCCTCGAGCTTCTTTACCTTGGGGATGCCCCAGATGATGGTCGGGATGAAAATCACGAGGATCGCATAGTAGCCGTCGTAACCGTATGCGTACTTGATGATGCCGCTGAGGCCGAGCAGGGAGATAGCGAAGCAGATAGCGATAACAACGACGCCTACGATAACGCCGCGGGCCTTTTCGCTCTTGACCGCATTGGGGAAGCAGTAGCCCTGGAAGCGCTGGATCATGGTGAATACCAGGGTAACGCTGGTGGAAACGAACGCGCAGAACAGCAGGATGCTGAAGACGGCAAGAATCCACTTGATGCCGATGAGGTTCAGAACAGTCTGGTTGGGGATGCCGGAAACTGCGTTGGTGAAGCCCTCAACTCCGCCGTTCTGGAGTGCGGCGAGCAGGGGATACCAACGGCAGAGCATTGCGCCGGAAGCCGCCAGCGCAAGGCCGTTCATGAGCCAGCCGAGGATGTTTGCGCGCTTGATGCCCTTGAGGCTCAGGTCGCCGGAAGCTGCGATCATTGCGGGGATGGATACGCACTGGAACGCTGCATATACGATGATGCCGAGCCAGATCGCGTTTATGGGTGAATCGGTGAATTTTGCCGCCTCAAGTGCGTTGTCAGCCAGAAGCTTTGCGGAGATCGCATCGAAGTCAGCCGCGAAACCTGCTATGACGACGACTGCGGTGGTGATGAGGATACCGGTAGAAAGAACGGTGGAAGCTGCGATAACGAGCTTCACGCCGAAAATGCTGAGGATGATGAGGACGGCAACAATGATGAGGTTAAACAGTATCTTGTTGCTGGTAACGGTGTAGTCAACGCCGACAAAGTTTGCAAGGACTTCGCCCGCGCCCGCAACTGCCGCCGCGACCGCCGCCAGAAGAATGACTATATAGAAGATCTCAAAGAAAACTTCCATCCAGGGCTTGGGGTAAAGCGCAGAGAAGGTGTCCTTATAGTTTGTAAAACCGTTAAGCTTTGCAAACTTCATAATGGTGCACATGACAAGCGCCAGAATGCCCATTGCAATAATGGGGTAAACTGCGGCTGTCCAGCCGTACTGTGAGAAATAGTTGATTACCTGGTTACCGGAGGCGAAGCCGCCGCCGACGTGAGTGCCGAACCACACGGAGGCTACTGTAAACGCAACCGCCCATGAGCTCTTGGCTGCTTTGTTGTTCATGATGACTCTCCTTTTATAATTTATTCTCATCTATTAACACTCCCCCCGCCCGCATATGAACTCCTCAATTCATTATGCAATGGGCTCGGGAAAAATGTTCTCTCTTATTGTTAAAATCAAAACAAAGCCCCGCCGCTCATCAGGAATTGTCTGATAAAACAATTCCTTTGGCAACGGGGCTAAGCGGAGAGAAAAGTGCCTGCCGATACCGGCAAGCAGCGTAGCTGCATTAAAGCTTCTGTATATATTCCGCCTGCGGACGCCTGCGGAATTGTCTTACGCTCTATAGGGTTTTGTGAAATGTGAATTTTATTTTATCTGCCGATTTAAATTGCGTCAATTTTTGTTCCGATAAAAAAACGGGCCGTTATGCGTCAAATTTTGAACAAATTGTTAAGTCAGTCTTTTTACTTAAACTAAATTAAAAAAGTCAAAAAACCAAAAAAATATAATTTAAATTAATTAAAAAGCCGCTATATCTCAGAAAAAATATAAGCGCCCTGTCGGGCGCTCATATATCGGGGCTTCTGTGCAAAAAATTGTGCAATTGGGCGTATCCGCCGCCGTTCGCGAGGGCTTTCTGCGGATATACAAAAGCAAAAAAAGCCCGCCGACGTACGGTCGCCTGGCAGCACACCGTTCAAGATCGGCGGTAAGTTAGTTTTGATTGCTTATATCCGGTCCTGTAGCTTTTTAACGCATTCAGGGCAGACATTTTTTCCCTTGTAATTGATGATATTTCTGGTACTATCACAGAAAATGCATGCCGGATGATATTTGTGAAGGATGATATTGTCACCGTCTACGAATATCTCAAGTGCGTCTCTCTCCGCGATATCCAAAGTGCGGCGAAGCTCTATGGGAAGAACTATGCGTCCGAGCTCATCGACCTTTCTAACAATACCGGTAGATTTCATTTTGCTCCCTCCGTTTCATATAGACTATATCCCACAAAATACAAGTATTATTATAACAAAATTGCTCCTACTGTCAACAAAAATTTTTTCACTTTTACAATAATTTCAACATTATTTCACAGGGAAAAGGAAAAATTCATAATCCCTCTTCCATATAAATACAATATAAAGACACTTTTGTAATTAGAGGGTGAGATTGTATGCTGCTGGGAGCGATTTGGACGCTGATGATAGCCGCGTCGATCCTATATGGCTGCGCAAACGGAACTGCGGACGCGGTGGCGCAGGCTGCGCTTGACGGAGCCGAAGCCGCCTTCCGGCTGTGCTTTTCAATAGGCGGCGCAATATGCCTTTGGTGCGCGGTGATGGAGCTGATGAAGGAGGCTGGGCTTGCCGAGCGGCTCGCAGCGGCGCTGCGTCCGGTGCTGAAGCGGGTGTTTCCAAAAAGCGCCGTACACGAGAGCATAATGGAGCCGCTGTCGGCAAACGTGAGCGCGAATCTCCTCGGTCTGGGCAACGCGGCCACGCCCATGGGTATGCGCGCGGCTCAGGGTATGGCGCGGCTGGGCGAGCCCGGGGTGGCCTCAGACGAGCTTTGCCGGCTGGTTGTGCTCAACACCGCTTCGATACAGCTTCTGCCTACCACGATAGCCGCCATACGCGGCGCGGAGGGCGCCTCGGCTCCCTTTGATATTCTTCCTGCGGTGTGGATAAGCTCCGCTGTTTCCGTTGCGGCGGGGCTGCTGGCGGCAAGGCTCATGGAAGGAAGGCGGCATTGAGCACGATATTTTCCCTCTCCATGCCGCTTGTGATCGCATCGGTCGCAATATGCGCACTGTTTAAGAAAACGGATATGTTCTCGGCTCTGACGCGGGGGGCGCTTCAGGGGCTTTTAACGATAAAGGATATGCTCCCCGCGCTGGCGGTGCTGTTTCCGGCGGTATACATGCTGCGCGCATCGGGAGCGCTCGACGCGCTGGCGCGGCTGCTCGAGCCCGCGATGGCTTACATATGCGTGCCGCCTGAGACCCTGCCGCTTGCACTTTTGCGCCCGATAAGCGGCGGCGCGGCCACGGCAGCAGCATCGGATATCATAAAAAGCTGCGGGGCCGACTCCCTCGCCGGCCGCACCGCCGCCGTGATGATCGGTTCGAGCGAGACGACCTTTTACGTCATCGCCGTATACTTTGGAGCCGCAAAGATCAAAAACACCCGCTGGGCGATTCCCGCCGCGCTGTGCGCCGACCTTGCGGTGTTCCTCGCCTCGGCATGGGTGTGCGCAATATTCTGGGGATAGCTGGCTCAGCCTTTTTAAGTATGTTTTCCCTCTATGCTTAAGCACAAGGCGAGCATCCGAACACGCCTCTGCAAAGCATTTTTGCCCTTTATCTTCGTTATCGTCCTTGAAATACGCCAGTATTCCCGCGTTCTCTGCCTTGATAAAGGACAAAAACTCAATTGCAGAGGTCAGGGATTTTTAAGCGAGATAGCGTTGGTGCAGGCAAGGCTTCGCGATTGAGGAAGGCTTTGTGCCTTGTGATTGAGCGAAACGCGGCCTGCGCCTATGATATCCGCTTAAAAACGGGTTCGTATGTTCGCCTTATGCTTATGCCTTCATACGTTGAGGCATAAATGGGAAACACACGGGAAATAATAGCATCACTTAGGAGAGTGATGCTATGCAGGGCAAAGTCGAACTCAGCGGCGTTAACACATCAAAGCTTCCGCTGCTGAAAAACGCGGAGATGCGTGAGCTGATCGCGGCGGCTCAGGCGGGCGACAAGGCCGCCAGAGAAAAACTGATAAACGGCAATCTCAGGCTGGTCTTGTCGGTCATCCAGAAGTTTTCCGGCCGTGGAGAGAGCATGGACGATCTGTTTCAGGTGGGCTGCATCGGTCTCATAAAAGCCATCGACTGCTTCGACCTGAGCCAGAACGTGCAGTTTTCCACCTACGGCGTGCCTATGATATCCGGCGAGCTGCGCCGCTTTCTGCGCGATCACGGCGCGGTACGCGTTTCCCGCTCCATGCGCGACACCGCCTATCGGGTGCTTCAGGTCAAGGAGCGCCTGACCTCGGAGCTTGGCCGCGAGCCCGACGTCGACCGCATAGCCAAAGAGCTGGAGATCAAGCGCTCCGAGGTCGTGTTCGCCATGGACGCAATATGCGATCCCGTCTCCCTTTACGAGCCGGTCTACAGCGACAGCGGCGAGAGCGTCTGCGTCATGGATCAGATCGGCGACAGCAAGAACACAGACGAGCACTGGCTGGAGCAGATCGCTCTCAGCGAGGCTATGTCGCACCTGTCCGAGCGTGAAAAGCGCATACTCGCCCTGCGCTTTTATAAGGGCAAGACCCAGATGGAGGTCGCAAAGGCGATCGGCATAAGTCAGGCTCAGGTATCGCGCCTTGAAAAAAACGCTATCAGCAGAATAAAGAAGGAAATAACATCGTAGCTTCGAGCATTTGGGGGCAAGCTGTACAAAAATAAGTCTATCGTATTGTTGAATGCCTACAAAGCGCCGAAAATTTGATAAAATTTTCGCAATTGCTATTTACAAAACACCGTCTCTGTGATATCATTCTATTGTCAGATAAATAACGAGTGTTTGTTATATTTCTTCTTTCTTTTATTCTCTCTATTTTCTTTAGTTGTTTCCGCAACCGTGCCGCCGACCTCCTCAAGACGCGGCACAAAAGGAATGTATATTTCCTTTTAATAAAGGCCGCTGCCAACAGGAGAAGACAGCGGCCTTTATTTTTAATTGCGGATACGGAAAGTTAATAGTCATGACCACCCGCAAAACGGGTGGTCATGACTATTAAAACTACAAAAGATTAAAACGTTCGATCCCTGTGCGGGATACGCCGAGATGGCGGCGCATGGCGGCCTCCGCCATGTCCCTGTCACCGAACTTGAGGATATCGCAAATGAACACATGGTCACAGTCGAGCACATCGTAAAAGCCTTCGGGTCTGCTGAACAGCAGATAGCTGCGGCAGCGCCATAGCCTGTACTTCATCTGGTCATATATCGAAGTAATAAGACTGTTTCCGGAGGCCTTGACGATTGAGAAATGGAACTCTATCTCCTGCTCCAGCAGCTTTGCGAACACAAAGTTTTTCCCCTTGTGGAATGCCTCGTCATAAAGATCCTGAAGCTTGCGCGCCTTCCGGTAAAGTTCCTCAAGCTGCTCGGGGGTTATCTTCAGGGCAGCCTGCCCTGCGGAATACTCCTCAACCATGCGGGTGAAATCACAGATCTCATCATATTCTTTTTTATCAAACTCAGCCACATAGTAGCGGCTGTTCTGGATCTTTACATAGTTGTTGTTGGCGAGCTTTTCAAGCGCGGACTTGACCGGCGAGCGGCTTATTCCCAGCTCCTGCGCGATGCTGCTTTCGCTTATGCGGCTTCCCGGCATCAGTGAGAAGCTGATTATCTCCTGCAATATCAGCTCGTGCACAATATCGCTAAGAGGCATGAAGGGGTTTTCTCCGCGAATTTTATCAAACTGCTTGCAATTCATTTCATCAGCTCCTTGTTTATGATATCGCATATCCTGACCCGCAAAAACAGATGAATTCATGGTATAAGAATATCATAAACAAATCGTATATGCAAACCAAAAAATGTAGATTTAGCAATAGTTTTTTGGCATTTCAATGCTCCTGGATCATGCTTGACCAGAGCAGCAGCGCAGCGCTCACGGCGGCGGCCAGATAATACGGTAGCCTTATGGCTCCGGGGGCTGTTATATCCCTCACCAGCGACAGCAGAAACGGGCTCAAAAACTGCGCAAGATACAGCGCCGCGGAAATGAGCGGCATCACAGCCGTCACCGCCGAACGGCCCGCGGCCTTCGATGCCGCCGAGATGATGCAGGGCACGCCGCAGCCGTTGGCAAAGCCCACACAGGCCGAGCCTATGAGCACTCCCGCCCAGCCTCCGGTGAATGACAGCAGCGCATATCCGAAGGTGAACAGAGCAGGAGCAGCATACTTTGCGTACCTGCCGCAGAGCTTTTTGACCGATACGAACAGAAGTCCGCCGAAGAACGCCACAAGATCCATACCCGCCATGATCACCGAGGTGAACTTCATCGGTATGATCCCCTCTGCGGCGGTCACGATGGCGAAGTTTGCCGGATACAGAAAGAAAGCCGTCATCAGCAGAAACATGGCGATAATATATTTAAAATACTTTCCGAAGGCGTGCTCTGAGCTCTTCTCCTTCGCCGGAGTCTCGGCGCCGATGCGGTCATTGGGCAGGAACATAAGACATAGAACTATGCTTATAAGCCCCATCAGATACACAAGGAAGCTCAGCCGCCAGCTCACATTCGCAAGAATCCCTGAGATGAGCGTCGCCGCCACGCCGCCCATCTGGTTCATGGCCGACGACCAGCCCATGAGTCCCTCCTGCCGCTCCGGCAGAAAGTAGTAGGACAAAAGCCCCGTTGACAGAGGCATGATTATGCCGACGCCTATGCCCACCAGCGCCCGCGTTGCGAGTACTAGGCCGATACTGTTAAACAATCCCGCCGCGCAGCCGCCCACGGTATACAGCAGCAGTCCCGTTATCACCAGCGTCTTTGCGCCGAATTTCCCCGCAAGCTTGCCGAAAAACAGGTTGGTTACCACGATCATCAGCGCCGGCATGCTGATTATCATCTGCACGAAGAGCTGATCACTTCCGGCAAAATACTCCTTTATAACGCCCAGCGCCGGAGCCACGGCGGCTCCCGCCATGACCGTCAGCAGTGAGAGCGATAATATGCTCACGGTCAGGGATCTTTGATTTGATGCAATGCTTTTCATAATTTTCCTTTCCCTCGGGCTCGGCTATCGCACAGTCATTCCGGCCCGCAATATGACGCAAAAACGCGTAAGTCCCTATCTGGACTTACGCGTTTTTTGTGCAGCTCGATGCTTGAATTATATCAAAAATTCTGAAAAAGTCAATTATTCTTCCGTTCCGGCAGCTAAAATTCTTTCATGCCCTATTCATGTTTTATGCGCTTTCTTATTTCGCAAAGGCGCGGCGGCAGAGCTCCGTCGGGCATATTGTCCGGCGCGGCAGTGGTTCCGGCCGCCTTCGCCGTCTCATAATACCAACACTTGAAGTCAACGATATCCAGCGTTTCCTGAAGCTCCTCCAGCTGCTTTTTTATCGCGTCCCTGCGCCGGTAAAAAAGCTCCAGACGCTCCTCGATCGTCTCGTCGCCCTGCATCGCCATGCGGATAAAATTTCTTATCTCCTTTAACTGAAGTCCGGACTTTTTAAGGCACTCTATGATCTTAAGCCACTCGTAATCGCTCTCGCTGAACACTCTGATCCCGCCGGCGGAGCGCTCCACAAAGGGCAGCAGCCCCTGCTTATCGTAAAAGCGCAGGGTCGACGCAGGAATCCCCAGCTTATTCGCCATTTCTCCGATAGTATACAGCATATTATTTCTCCGAAAATTTTCAAAAACATCCTTGACTTAAACTAATGTTTAAGGTTTATGATATCGTTACACTTCAAAAACATAGTAACATTATTTTTATCATCAGTCAACACAAGGAGGCAATTTTTTATGAGCCAAAAAACGCTTATAGCTTATTTTTCCGCAACGGGCACGACCAGGCGGCTTGCAGAAAGCCTTGCCGAGGTCACGGGGGCGGATCTTTTTGAGATAAAGCCCGAGATCCCATACACAAGAGCCGACCTGAACTGGATGGACAGCAAAAGCCGCAGCACCATTGAGATGAACGACGCATCCTCCCGCCCCGCCGTGGCCAAAAAGCTCGGCAATATGGCGGATTACGACACGGTGTTTGTGGGATTCCCCATCTGGTGGTATATCGCCCCGACCATCATCAGCACCTTCCTTGAGAGTTATGATTTTTCCGGCAAGACCATTATCCCCTTTGCCACCTCCGGCGGCAGCGGCGCCGGCAGGACCGACAGCATTCTTCACGCCCTGCTGCCCGACGCAGGCTGGAAGCCCTGCGCCGTGCTGAACAGAGCATCCAGGGATAAGCTCAGCGCATGGGTCAAGGGTCTTGAGCTGTAAAGGAGGAAATTGAAATGATAAAGCAGACAGCGGGCAGAGACACACTGGGCGAGTTCGCGCCCAAATTTGCGGAGCTTAACGACGACATTCTCTTCGGCGAGGTATGGAGCCGTGAGGATAAGCTGTCCCTGCGCGACCGCTCCCTTGTAACCGTAACCGCGCTGATGGCGCAGGGATTGGTGGATTCCTCGTTCAAATATCACCTTATGAGCGCAAAGAATAACGGCATAAGCAAAGGCGAGATCGCGGAGATACTGACTCACGCGGCTTTCTACGCAGGCTGGCCGAAGGCCTGGGCGGCCTTCCGCATGGCGCTTGAGGTCTGGGACGAGGCAGAGGCCGCTTCCGACGCGAAGACCGCACACGAGCGCAGCATGCTCTTCCCCATCGGCGTTCCCAACGACGGCTTTGCGCAGTATTTCATCGGGCAGAGCTACCTTGCCCCCGTATCCACAAGCCAGGCGGCCATATTCAACGTCACCTTTGAGCCGGGCTGCCGCAACAATTGGCATATTCATCATGCCGACAAGGGCGGCGGACAAATCCTCATCTGCGTCGGCGGCAGAGGCTGGTATCAGGAATGGGGCAAAGAGCCCGTTCTGATGACCCCGGGCGTCACAGTGAACATCCCTGCCGACGTGAAGCACTGGCACGGCGCGGCCGCGGACAGCTGGTTTTCCCATCTGGCCATCGAGGTGCCGGGCGAGAACACCGGCAGCGAGTGGCTCGAACCCGTGACGGACGAGCAGAATATAAGATTGGCACAGGAGGAAATATAATGGGGAGCAATTACATTTCACCTTTGAACGGCAGTGTTGAGAGAAAAGCCGTGAGATACAGAAATCGCTACGGCCTTACGGTGTCGGGAGATCTTTACGTACCAAAGAATCTGGACATGACCGCGCGTCACCCCGCGCTCATCGTGGGCGCGCCCTACGGCGGTGTCAAGGAGCAGGGGCCCTGCGTCTACGCCGACGAGCTTGCGCAGCGAGGCTTTATCGTGCTGACCTTTGACCAGTCCTTTATGGGCGAATCCGAGGGCGAGCCGAGAAATATCTCATCGCCCGATATCTTTACGGAAAATTTTAGCGCCGCAGTGGATTATCTCGGCTGCCTGAGCTATGTAGACAGGGAGAGGATAGGCGTTATAGGCATCTGCGGCTCGGGCGGCTTCGCGCTGTCGGCAGCACAGGCAGATACAAGGATAAGGGCCGTAGCCGCCGTTAGCATGTATGACATGAGCGCCGCCGCCCGCCTCGGCATGGACAAGGCGGCGGTACAGGCAGCAAAGGAGCGCATCGCGCAGCAGCGTTGGGCCGACGCCGAAAACGGCTACCCCGAGTATATCCCCTATTTTCCTGAGGAGCCTCTGGACCGGGTTCCAGAGGAGCTTGAGGAACCCACCGCCGAATGGTTCCGTTTCTATGCGCTCGGGCGCGGCCATCACCCACGCGCAAGGGGCGGCTTTTCCACCACCAGCGATCAGGCCTTTATGAACTTCAGGCTGCTGGACTTTATTGACGAGATCTCACCCAGACCTGTTCTGTTCGTCGTCGGCGACAGAGCCCATTCCCGCTTTTTCAGCGACGAGGCATATTCAAGGGCTCTCGAGCCCAAGGAGATGTACGTTGTCGATGACGCCGAGCACATCGACCTGTACGACCGTCGGGACAGGATTCCCTTTGATAAACTTGAAAGCTTCTTTGCGGAAGGCTTAAAATAGGCGCAAAAACGCCGCATCAGCTGATGCGGCGTTTTGTTATTCTGATTTACAGGCTATACAGCTCCGCGAGCTTTTTGAAAGCGGGCAGCGAGCGGCGTATCGTGTCCTCGGACACGCAGTAGGCGACGCGCGCATAGCCCTCCACGCCGAAGCTGTCCGATGGAACGAGCAGCAGCTCAAAGCGCTTTGCCGCCTCATAGAACTCCGCTCCGCTCACTCCCGCAGGAGCCTTCACGAACAGGTAAAATGCGCCGTCGGGCTTTACGCACTCAAAGCCCATCTCGGTCAGCGCGCCGTAGAGCAGGGCTCGGTTTCCGGCATAGGCGGCGATATCGGGCCTTTCCCCGGCGCACTCGGCCAGCATATACTGGAAAAACGCGGGAGCGCAGAGATAGCCCAGCGACCTTCCCGCTCCGCACACGGCGGCAAAGACCTTTCCGCTGTCACGAACGCAGGGCGGCACCATGATATAGCCAAGGCGCTCGCCCGGCAGGGACAGGGATTTGCTGTAGGAATAGCAGACGACGGTATCCGGATATATGGCCGGTACGAAAGGCACTTCCGCGCCGTCATAGACGAGCTCTCTGTACGGCTCGTCGGCTATGATATATATGCTCTCGCCTTTTTTATCAGACTCGGCCCTGAGTATATCTGCCATCGCCTTCAGCGTTTCGGCGCTGAGTATCGCGCCGGAGGGGTTGTTCGGCGAATTGACAATGACGGCCTTTATCCCGCCCTCGACGGTCTTTTTGAATTCGGCAAGATCCGGCTGCATGCTCATGTCTGCCGGAGGAACGACCACGGCCTCCGCTCCGGCGTTCTCGACAAACACCTTGTATTCGGGGAAATAGGGGGCGAGCAGAGCTATCTTATCCCCTGGGCACACGAGCGCCCGCAAACTTATCGCAAGCGATGCTGCCGCGCCGCAGGTGAGATATATGCTGCCCGCAGGGATATCGAAGCCTGCTCTGAGGCTCTCCTGTCGCGCCGCCGCCATACGCGCCTTCATAAGGCCGGGGGCCGGTGTGTAGCTGTGCAGGGTGATGCTGTCCACACTGTCAAGGAGACGACGCAGAGTCGCATCCACCCGCTCCGGAGCCGGAACGCTGGGATTTCCTATGCTGAAATCAAAAACGTTCTCCGCGCCTATCTCCTGACGTCTTGCATCGCCGAATTCGGAGATGTCTCTTATTACCGAGCGGCTCTCGCCCAGTGCAAGCATTTTTTCCGATACCATGGTTTATCTCCTTTCAGATTCTTATCTCAGATCCGCAAGCTCGAGGATGAGCTTTTCGGTCTTATCCCAGCCGAGGCAGGGGTCTGTTATCGATTTGCCGTAAACGCAGCCGTCGGGCTTCTGATTGCCGTCCTCGAGGTAGGACTCGATCATCAGCCCCTTGACCATGCGGAATATATCTCCGGAATGCCTTGTGCTGTGCATGATCTCCTTCGCTATACGCGGCTGCTCATCCCAGTGCTTGCCGGAATTGGAGTGGTTCGTATCTATGACGACGCCCGGGTTATCAAGCCCGCTTTTTGCGTACAGCTCGCACAGGAGCTGTAAGTCCTCATAGTGGTAGTTCGGAACGGTGCGCCCGTGCTTATTGGCGTACCCGCGCAGTATCGCGTGGGCAAGAGGATTGCCCTTGCTCTGAACCTCCCAGTTTGAATACACAAAGGTATGGGGGTGCTGGGCAGCCGTTATAGAGTTCATCATAACGGAAAGATCGCCGCCGGTGGGGTTTTTCATGCCGACGGGGATATCGAGACCGCTGGCGGTGAGCCTGTGGAGCTGATTTTCCACCGACCTTGCTCCCACAGCAACATAGCTCAAAACGTCTGACAGGTAGTTGTGATTTTCGGGGTACAGCATCTCGTCAGCGCAGGAAAAGCCAGTCTGCTCGAGCACCTTCATGTGCAGCTTGCGGATAGCTATAAGGCCCTTGAGCATATCGGGAGAGCTGTTGGGATCCGGCTGATGCAGCATGCCCTTGTAGCCGTCGCCGGTGGTGCGGGGCTTGTTTGTGTATACTCTGGGCACGATGATGATCTTATCGATGACGCGCTCCTGGACCCTGCGCAGGCGGGAGATATACTCAAGCACCGCGTCCTCTCGGTCGGCCGAGCAGGGGCCGATAACGAGCACGAGCCTGTTGTCGGCTCCCGTGAATATGGACTGCAGCGCCTTGTCATTTTCCCTTTTTACGTCAACGAGCTCATCCGAAATGGGGTACATATCCTTGATCGCCTGATGAGTCGGCATTTTTCTCTTAAATTCTACGTTCATTTTTCCTCTTCCCTGATATCAAAATATTCTCTGTGCTTCTTTGAAAGGCGCATCATTTCGCGGATCGCGCCTGCGTTATCCTGCGCGATACTGTCACGAAGCTGCGTGAATTTCTCCATGAACAGATCCATCTGCGCCAAAAGCTGTTCTTTGTTCAGAAGGAACAGCTCGCTCCACATAAGGTCGTTGATCTTCGCAATGCGCGTGAGGTCGCGGAAGGAGTCACCGGTGTAATCGACGAGCTTTCGAGAGTCCTTGCACACCATGAGCGATACCGCTATGCAGTGGGCCAGCTGGGACAGGAATCCTATCATCTCGTCATGCTCCTCAGGAGAGAGCTCGCTGACGGTCTTAAAGCCCATCTCATAGCCGAGCTTTTTGCAGAAATCTATCGCCTCCGGCGTGTTTTTCGCCGTTGGGGTAACGATGTAGTTTGCACCCTTGAATATCTCCTTGGTCGCGTACTCGACGCCGCTGAGCTCGCGTCCGGCCATGGGGTGAGCGCCGATGTACTCAAGATCGCACCTGAGAAGCTCCTGCACCTTGTACACGACGCTGCACTTTACGCCCGTTACGTCCGTTATGAGCGCGTTTGGCTTTATATACTGCTGATTGTCCCTGAGCCACTCTATAAAGGTGTGGGGGTACAGGGCGAATATGAGCAGGTCGAACTGCCCAATATAATCGGGGTCTGCCATGCATCTTCCGTGCGATATTAGCCCCTTTTCGATCGCATAGTCTATAGACTCCTGCCGTCTGGCTATCGCACCGACCTCAAAGCCCTTGTTTGTGAGCGCCTGCGCGTAGCTGCCTCCCATCAGGCCGAGGCCGACGATAAGTATTTTTGTGTTCTCATTGAGTTCCATACTCTACCTCCAATCCGAGCTGCCGCAGCACCTCGAAAAAATCAGGATAGCTTTTTCGCACCGCCTCCGCGCCGTCTATCGTTCCTCCGACAGCGCTTGCGAGAAGGCTCAGCGCCATAACTATGCGGTGGTCGTTGTGCCCGTTCAGCGTCTCCCCCGGGCTTTGCAGCCTCCCCCGCTCGATGATAACGCTGTTTTCTTCTATCCCTGCCGCTATGCCGAATTTTTTCAGTTCCTGCGCCATGGCTGCGGCGCGGTCGCTTTCCTTTATCCTCAGCCGCCTTGTGCCGGTGAACACGGCTCCGCAGCCGGCCGCTGCCGCCGCAAAAAGCACTGGGCCGAGATCGGGGCAGTTGGATATATCAATAACTGCGTTCGGGCTTTTGAGGCGTTCAAGCAGCTCAAGGCATACCCTGTCACCCTGGATGCTGTCCGCATTCAGCCCCGTGACAGCAACATTGCCGCCGAGACTGTTGAGCGCAAAGAGCGCCGCCGCGTTTGACCAGTCGCCCTCGACGCTCATGCTGCGGCAGCAATATTTCTGCCCGCCGGCTATGCTGAACGTGTTCTCGGGTTTTTCTATGACCTCGACGCCGAACGAGCGCAGCACGGCAACGGTCACATCAATATACGCTCTGCTCTCGACCGGCGGCAGGACGCGTATGACGCTGCCGCCCTCAAGCAGAGGCAGAGCGAACAAAAGCCCCGTCACGAACTGGCTGCTGACGTCGCCGCGAAATGTATATTCGCCAGAGCGGAGACTGCCGCCGAGCTCTATGCTCTCGCTGTCTTTTTTTATGCTGACGCCCTTTTCGTCAAATAACCTTTCATATATGCCGACGCCGCGCTCCATGAGCCGCCTTGTGCCGGTAAAGCGCGCGCGCTCGCCGCAGGCCGCCGCAATGGGCAGCATGAAACGCAGGGTGCTCCCGCTCTCGCGGCAGGGGAACATGGCTCCCTCTGCCGTCTTGTTTTTTCCGCCTTTTATCCTGACCGTATCGCCATCGAGCGCAAATTCCGCGCCCAGAGCGGCGATGCAGTCGAGCGTTGCGAGCATATCCTCGCTGCGGGCAAGACCGCGTATCGTGCTCTCGCCATAGGCGAGGGCCGCGCATATGAGCATGCGGTGGGCATAGCTTTTTGACGGCGGCGCACAGACCTCTCCTGAGCACCGCCCCTGCTTTATGCTTACTTTCATTTTTGCTCTCCCAGAAGCTTTGTAAGGTAGTCCATGGCGTCGGTGTAGCCGGCAAGGCCGCGTCCCGTTATGGTGTGCACCGCCACCGTGCCGATATAGCTCACCTGCCGGAAAGCCTCGCGCTTGCTGACCTCGGAGATGTGAACCTCGACGGTGGGGATACCTACGCCCTTGACTGCGTCGGCAATGGCAACGCTGGTGTGGGTATAGGCGGCGGGGTTAAACACGATGCCGTCGACGCCGGCAAAATACGCCTTCTGGATCGCGTCGACAAGGTCGCCCTCGTGATTGGATTGATAAAACTCGACCTCAACGCCCAGCTCCTTGGCATGGTCGCTGACCAGCCGCCGCAGATCATCATAGCTCTGCCTGCCGTATATCTCCGGCTCTCTGATGCCGAGAATATTTATGTTAGGGCCGTTCAAAATGAGAAATTTCATTATTTCAGCTCCTTCAGTATCGCATCCGCGACCTCCTCGGGCGTTCCGTTTCCGTCCGCGTGCAGGTCGGCGGCATTTTTATAGATATCATAACGCGTCTCAAACAGCTTCTCCAGCGCCGTCCTGTTCGACGACAGGGGGCGGTCGTCAGTCGTGATGAGCCTTTCCAGAGATCTGTCGATAAACACGACCGGTCCGTTGCGCCGCATGGCGCGGACATTTTCCGGCCTGAGCACCGCGCCGCCGCCGGTCGCTATAACGCGGCCGCCTTTGTTTGAGGCTTCGGCGATAACTCGGCTTTCAAGCTCGCGGAACGCATTCTCGCCGTGCTCGGCGAAAAACTGCGCGATGGGCATGCCGATCTCCGAGACAATGGTATCGTCCGTATCCTCAAAGGTCTTTCCCGTTCGCTCGGCTATTATTTTTCCGACGGTGGTCTTGCCGCTCGAGGGCATTCCCACCAGAACTATGTTCTGCTTATCCGCCTTCACGAGCTTATACGCTTTTTCGATAAGCTCCGGCTCAAGCTCTTTGTCAAGAAACACCGCCGAGGCGTATACCGCCTGCGCCGACAGCATATACAGCCCGCCGGAAGCGGGGATGCCGCGCTCCTGCGCATCGAGAACGAGATTCGTGCGCAGAGGGTGATATATCGCGTCGAGCACACCCTCGAGCGCGGAAAACGCGCTTATTTCGATGGGCTTTTTTTCGGTGTCCGGATACATCCCCACGGGTGTGGTGTTTATTATTATCTGCGCGTCGGAGTGCTTTTGAGCTGCCTCCTCATAGCTTATGAGCCCCTCCCCTCCGCGTCTGGATACATTGAGCACCGTCGCGGCGCCATAGCTCTCGGCCACGGCACGGGCGGTTTTGGAGGTGCCGCCGGTACCGAGGATGAGCACCTTTTTGCCCTTGAAATCTATGCCTATGCGTTTGGCAAGCGCCGCCATACCTGCAAAATCCGTGTTATCGCCGTAGAGCCTGCCGCCGGTGTTGACGATGGTGTTAACAGCGCCGATGCTCCTTGCCCTGTCGGATATCTCGTCCAGATAGGGGATGACGCTCTGCTTATAGGGGATGGTGACGTTTATCGCGTTGAAAAAGCGCTGCCTCATAAATCCGTCCAGCTCGTCGGGGCGCAGCTCCTTAAGCTCGTATTCATAGTCGGCGATGGCGCCGTGTATCTCGCAGGAATAGCTGTGGCCGAGGTGCTCGCCGATAAGTCCGTATTTCATTTTTCCGTTCCTTTCAAAAAAACGTCGGTGCCGAAGCGCTGCGCCAGAAGGTCGCACAGCACTATCGCCGTCACGCTGTCCAGCACAGGGCATATGCGCCGCACTATGGCGGGGTCGTGGCGGCCGTGGACGCAAAGCTGAGCGTTTTCGCCCTTTACAAAATCCACGGTCTCCTGCTGCCTTGCTATCGATGCCGTGGGCTTCACGGCGCACTGGAACACTATGTCCATGCCGTTTGTTATGCCGCCGTTTATGCCGCCGTTATTGTTTGTCTTGGTTACTACCCTGCCCTCTTCGAGCCTGAGTGCGTCGTTGCAGCTGCTACCCCTTTCATCGGCAAAGGCAAAGCCCATTCCGAACTCTATGCCCTTGACGCCGCCGAGAGAAAACACCGCGTGGGACAAAAGCCCCTCGACGCTGTCAAACCACGGCTCGCCGAGGCTGGGCATGACTCCGCAGACCGCCGTCTGGGTGACGCCGCCGACGCTGTCGTTATCGAGCCGCGCCTGCATTATCCTCTCGGCCATCTCCTCCCCGCGCCGGGGTTCCAAAACGGGAAATGCGCTGTTTTTAAGAAGCGCTATATCCTCCGCCGTATTCTCAAACTCGCGGTCGGAAACGCCGCCGCAGGAGAGGATGTGCGTGCCTATATTTATACCGAGCCCCTCCAGCGCGGGGAGGAGTATGCCTCCCGCCGCGACAAGCGCCGCAGTTATCCTGCCGGAGAAATGCCCTCCGCCGCGATAGTCCTCATAGCCGTGGTATTTGCAGAAGGCGGAATAATCCGCGTGTGAGGGACGGGCGGGGCCGTAAGCATAATCTTTGCTGCGCGTGTTCTCGTTTGGTATAACGATGCATATGGGCGTTCCGGTGGTTTTTCCGTTAAAAACGCCGCTGAGTATCTTAAACTCGTCCTTTTCCTGTCTGGGGGTGTCCAGCGCCGAGGAGGGGCGGCGGCGGGAAAGCTGGCGGGCGATGAATTCCTCGCTCACCGTTATGCCCGGCGAAAGCCCGTCGATGACAGCGCCCACCGCGGGGCCGTGGCTCTCGCCGAAAAGGCTCACCGAAACGCTTTGTCCGAAAGTGTTTTTCATATCTTGTTCTCCAAGCTGGCGAGGATATCCTCCGGCTTCATATCGCAGATTCGAAACTGACCTATCTTATCGACCAGAACGACCTTGACAAGGCCTGCCGTCATCTTCTTATCGTGCTTGAGATACGGCATGAGCTCATCCGCGCTCTGCCTTATCTCCGTGGGCAGACCGTACTTTTTAAGTACCTTCGTCACGCGCTCTAAGGCCTCACTGCCGCACATGGGCGGCATGCCCAGCGCAACGCACTCACCGTGCAGGAGCTTGCCTTTGTTGAAGCCCTCCACCGCGTGGCCGACGGTGTGCCCAAAGTTCAGGATACGGCGCAGGCCGTTTTCCTTTGGATCCTGTTCGACAACGTCACTTTTGATGCACAGCGAGCGGCGTATGATCTCGGGAAGATCCGCATCCAGATCCTCGCTTTTCTCTATAATCTCAAAAAGCTCCTCCGAGCTCGTCGCGGCCATTTTTATCGCCTCGGCAAGACCGGCCATTAGCTGCCGACTTTCGAGTGTTTTCAGCGTTTCGGGGTCGATTATCACCTTTTTCGGCTGGTAAAACGCGCCGACTATGTTCTTAACGCCCCCGAAATTGACGGCGGTCTTACCTCCAACGGAGGAATCGACCTGCGCAAGCAGGGTAGTCGGGATGTTGTAAAAATCAATGCCGCGCATATAGCAGGAGGCCGCAAAGCCGCTCAGGTCGCCCACCACGCCCCCGCCGACGGCGACAACACAGTCGCCCCTTGTGAAGGACGCCTTGAGCATGGCAGAAAGCAGGCGCTTGAGCTGCTCGAAGCTCTTGCTACCCTCGCCCATGGGCGCGGTCACAACAACGGGTTCTTTGCATTGAGAGGCCACGCATTCGGCATACTCCGGTGGAACGCCCTCGTCCGTCACAATGAGAACGCGGCGCTCAAGGTCGAGAAGCCGCCCTGCGTTTTTGAGGCTGCCGCGCTCGAGCACGATATCATAGCGGCCGTTTTCCGCGTTGACGGGAATTATCATTTATTTCACTCCTCGGTCTTGAGATTTGAATAGTAGGTGCCCACCAGCCGGAGCTTTGCGCACACCGCGCCCAGCTCGCGCAGCATATCCTGTCCGTTTTCGTTGTAGATGTTTCCCTCGGCCTCGATATAGAAGAAGTAGTTCCACTGCAGCTCCTTCATGGGGCGGCTGCGCAGGCTGCGCATATTGAAGCCGTGAGCGCCGATGATATTGAGCGTCTGCGCGAGTGAGCCTGCTTCGTTGCGGACGGTGAACACGAGGATAAAATTTTCTTCCTCGCGCTTTTTCGGGGAGGAGGGGCGGTTCTGCGCCCTTGAGAAGGCGGCGAAGCGGGTCGTGTTGTTTTTAATGTCGTTTATGGACTTGTCCAGTACCTTGAGGCCGAAGATCGAGGAAGTATCGTCCGAAGCGATGGCGGCGATACTGGGATCGCCGCTCTCTTTTACGTGCTTTGCGGCAAGGGCGGTGTTTGAATAGGGCAGGGTCTCAAATCCGTGCTGCCTTATATACTCTCCGCACTGGTCGAGAGCCTGAGGATGGCTGACGACGGTCTTGACGCCGTCAATGCTCGCTTCGTCGTTTGCGATGAGATTATGCACAACGGGAAGATCGATGATCTGATTTACGTAGAGGCTGCCGGAGAAAATGAGATCCATGACCGTTCCGACCTCTCCGGCGGCGCTGTTTTCCAGCGGCAGCACCGCGCAGTCAAACTCGCCACGCTCGACCGCCTGATAAGCGTCTGCAAAATCCGAGAAGGGCACGAGCTCGGCCTCTGGGAACATGCGCTTTGCCGCCATATAGGCAAACGCGCCCTCGACGCCGCAGTAGGTCACGCGCATACCCTTCATGAGCTTCGACTGATACGCGCAGGACAGGTCGATGGTGTTTCTCATAAACTGAACGTAATAGCTCTCCACGTCGGCGCTTTCGACGAACTTTCGGTTGCGCTCAATAAGCTCGTCCTCACGAGCGGTATCCCGTATGGACAGGCCGCACTTTCTTTTATATTCGGCGATCTTCTCGCAGGCTTTCATGCGCCGCTCGAAAAGCTTTGCCATTTCCTCGTCTATTTTGCCGATCTCTTTTCTGGACATCTCAAGTTCGTTCATTTTCTTACCTCACATCAGAATAATTTTAGTATAAGTTCGTAAAGCGGGATATAAGCAATGGGAAGGAAAATTCCCGGGAGCATATTTGCGGATTTGATCTTTTTGGGGGAGAGCTCAAGCATATTGAGCCCCATGCCTATGAGTATCGTTCCGCCAACGGCGGACATCTCCGCGACCACGTCCGCGCCGAGGTACGGCGCTATAACGCCCGCCAGCAGGGTAAGGCCGCCCTGGAACAGCAGGATGAAGAAGGCCGAGAAGGTGACGCCCAGACCCATGGCCGCGCCAAACATCATCGACGAGACGAAGTCGAGCGCGCTCTTGGCGAAGATTATATCATAATTCTGATTGATGCCCGCCTCGAACGAGCCCATGATCGTCATCGAGCCGACACAGAACAGGATACTTGCCGAAACAAAGCCCTCGGTAAAGCGTCCGCCGACGTTTTTGCCGCGCAGCACTTTATTCTTTATAAAGTCTCCCGCTCCGTCGATGCCTTCGTCGATCTTCATAAGCGTACCGAGCACCGTGCCGGCGACTATGCAGACGATCAGGCACAGCGTGTCCTTCGAGCCGACCGCGCTTCCGATGCCGATGACGATGGTCACCAGCGCAAGAGCGGAGATAATGATGTCGATATACGCCTGTTTTATTCTGTTCCGGCACAGAATTCCGATAAGACTGCCAAGCAGCACGGTACACATATTTACAGCTACTGCTATCATACCGTTTCTTCCTTTCTGCGAACATATATTTTTTTACAGAGCAAAAGAGCGGCTCCCGTAAAGGAAGCCGCTCATAATGACAGATATTCGCCGCATGAGCGGCAAGCCACTATTTACGTCCTTTGCGGGGTCATCTTAAGGAATCCGTAGTAATAGTAAAAAATGCAGTACGCATAAAATCGTACTGCATTGAAAAACGCAAAGGGCATGGAAATGGCGTTCCGGGCAGAATCAGACACGGAACCGTTATTAATCGCATTATTTCCGCAAATAATCATGTCCGCCGACCTGCCTTTCTGAAAGATAGAGTAAATTATACTCAGCGAAAAACCTTTTGTCAATATCCTATCGCAAATTTTTCAGTTTTTCAGGCTCTGCATAGGCGCGGGGATGCGTCCGCCGCGGTCGATAAACGCCTTCGGGCTCTCTCCGTGCACAGGCATCACCGGCGCGCTGCCGAGCAGTCCGCCGAACTGCACCTCATCCCCCACCGTCTTTCCCGGTGCGGGGATAATCCTGACCGCCGTGGTCTTGGAGTTGACCATTCCTATCGCCGCCTCGTCGGCTATGATGGCGGATATGGTCTCGGCCGGAGTGTCGCCGGGTACGGCGATCATGTCAAGCCCCACCGAGCACACGCAGGTCATGGCCTCGAGCTTGTCTATCGAAAGCACGCCGCTTCCGGCGGCGGCTATCATGCCCTCGTCCTCACTGACGGGGATGAACGCGCCCGACAGGCCGCCCACATGACCGGATGCCATTATTCCTCCCTTTTTCACCGCGTCGTTGAGCAGCGCCAGCGCCGCGGTTGTGCCGTGGGCGCCGCAGGTCTCAAGCCCCATTTCCTCCAATATGCGTGCGACGCTGTCGCCCACTGCGGGAGTCGGCGCAAGGGACAGGTCCACAACTCCGAACGGCACTCCCAGGCGGCGCGACGCCTCCTGCGCCACGAGCTGACCCATGCGCGTTATGCGGAAGGCGGTGCGCTTTATAGTCTCGGCCACTGCGTCAAACGACTCTCCCCTTACCTCTTTCAGCGCGCTGTGCACAACTCCGGGGCCCGACACACCGACGTTTATGACGCTTTCGCCCTCGCCAACGCCGTGGAAAGCGCCGGCCATGAAGGGGTTATCCTCAACAGCGTTTGCAAATACCACGAGCTTTGCGCAGCCGAAGCCGTCCCTGTCGGCGGTGAGAGCCGCCGTCTCCTTTATTATCCTTCCCATCAGCGCGACGGCGTCCATATTGATGCCGGCCTTTGTGGTGGCGATATTGACGCTCGAGCACACGAGCTCCGTTTTCGCCAGAGCTCGGGGTATGCTCTCGATGAGCCTTCGGTCGCCCTCTGTGAAGCCCTTGTGCACCAGCGCGGAATAACCGCCGATGAAATTAACACCGCAGCTTTTCGCCGCCCTGTCCAGCGCTCTGGCAAGCTCGACATAGTCTCCGCCCCCGCATCCGGCGGCGACGAGCGCTATGGGAGTCACGGATATTCGCTTATTCACGATTGGTATGCCGAATTCGTTTTCGATATCGCAGCCGACGGCAACAAGGCGCTCGGCCTTGCGGCATATCTTATCGTATATCTTTTCCGCGCAGCGCCCGATATCGGGGTCGGCGCAGTCGAGCAGTGATATGCCCATGGTCACGGTGCGAATATCCAGATGCTGGTGGTCGATCATGTCCACCGTCTGTTTTATGTCAGCAAGATTGAGCATCGCTTCACCTCATATCCTGTGCATCGCGGTGAAGATATCCGCCCGCTGTATGCGGATCTTAAGCCCCATCTCCTCGCCCTTTGCGTCGAGGGCGCCGCGTATATCCTCAAGCTTATGCTCGGATTTTTCGGTGTCCACCAGCATGGTCATGGTAAAAAGCCCCTCCATGATGGTCTGGCTCACGTCCAGTATGTTCACATTCATTGCCGCCAGCAGGGTGCTGACCTGCGCCACGATACCTATGCAGTCGGCGCCGATGACAGTCATTACAGCTTTCATGTTTCCTCCCGAAAATTTTAGGGTTAACCTTGTATTCACTATGGATTTTACAGCAATTTGGCGAAAATGCAATACAAGCAAAAAGAAAAACTTCCCCGAGGAGGCGATCCGCGCTGAAATCGGCGCGTGTCGTCTTTACGCCATTCCGATTATGATTTCCGGCAATGTTCTGTATATCACCATTCTCTAAATGAAAGAACAATTTAAAATCTACGCCCGTATGGGCGGTCGTCTGCCAAGACCGGACGGCCAGTGCCGCCCTTACGGATGTTAGATTTTTTACGGAACGGTCATTTAAACAACGGAAATCCAAAGCAATAATACAGATTGCTAACCGTCGGCACCTTTGCCGGCGACTAAAAAAGCTTCCCTGAGAAGATCTCAGGGAAGCTTAAATTCACTTGGATAGCCGGCTCAGGGAAGGACAACATCCTTTATACCGCCGAGATACTGATTAAGACCGTCGGCAAAGGTCTTGGGGGTATTCAGAATGCCCTCAACATCGCCGTTGTCATACGCTGCGCCGATGCCCTCGAGCATTGCCACGAAATCGTCGGTAGAAGCTTCCACGCCGGCTGCGACGTTATCGCCGTAATTCCAAAGATACTCGAGAGCCGCGCTGTCAACTCCGATCTTCTCGCTGACGCCGACCTTGACCTCTTCAAGCTTTGCAGCGACGGTAGCCTGAGTCTTTTCCACGGCGGCGGCAAGCTCGCCCGTGGGCTCGGCGGCATCGGCATAGCCAGCCGGAGCCAGAACCAGAGCCAACAGCATCACTGCTGCAACAAATGCCCATGTAAATTTCTTGCTGCGGATGTTTTCCATGAATTCTTTCCTCCTGTTTTTCGGGTTTTTGTTCATTTCTATACATTTACGTTTCTTTTGTGTAGTCTCATTAAAACATACATTCAGGCATTTGGCAAGAGTTTTTTATTTAATTTATCAAAAATTTTCCACAGCGACGATCTTCGACCCCACTGCATCGCGATTTCGCCGCAGGCAAGCCCGCTTACCACATCCTGAACCACATGCTGCTTGACAAAAACCGTCGACAGACATATCAACAGGGTGAGAACTCCGGCAAGGGCTTTCATCCAGGGCTTAACGTTTTTACAGTACATCGACTGACGGAACACCAGATAGCTCAGCAGACAGTGCATGGAGGGAAAGCAGTTGGTTGGCTCATCCACCGAATACATAAACGACAGCATCCATGAGCAAACGCCGTCCACTTCAAGCTCCGGCCTCGGCACATAAGACGGCAGCAGCAGGAAGAACACAAAGCATATGATCTCAGCCGTCACAACGCAGCCAAGCAGATTATAGCACAGCAGCTTTTCCTGACGTGCCGTCATTATGAGCCCCAAGCCCCAGAATATAAAAGCAAAGGCGTAGATCAGCGCCCATTCAGGCACGAGCGGGATCGCCGCGTCGATCGGCAGACTGACGTCCACAGCGCTGCGATAGCCGTTTATAAGCTTTGTGCCGTTGTAAACGGAGAAGTGCAGGCAGACGGTAAACAGCAGCGGTATTACCGAATATCCCGGCAGAAGCTTTTTCAAACTTTTTATTGGCGTCATATCTGTTTCACAAAGGACGTATCCACATTGACGACCGCAAAATGATCCGGAAGCTTTTCCTCGACCGCGGCACAGATATCCCTGCGCACTTCCTCCGGAGATTTCTTAAAGCCTGCGGGGATAACGACGTCAAAGATAAGGTTTGTATGGCTGGGGCCGGCAACCATGCGGAAATCATGCAGGTTGATAACGCCCTCGATATCTGCAAGCACGGCATCGAGCGCTCTGCGCTCCGCCGCGACCTGCTCATTGTCCGTTTCAACAGGATCCATGTGTATGGTCGCTTCGCAGCCGAGCGCCTCTTGCAGCTTGCGCTCGATGAGGTCTATCTCATCGTGCAGCTCAAAGATATCTCCTCTGCCGTCGACCTCCGCATGGAGGCTTATCATCACTCTGCCGGGACCGTAATCATGGACTACGAGATCGTGCATGCCTATGACCGAACCACTGCTCATCACAAGCTTTTCAATGTTCTTAACAAGCTCCGGATCCGGCGCCTGGCCCAGCAGCGGGGACAGCGTATCCTTTGCCACGTTATAGCCCGCAAAAAGGATGAACAGCGCGACCAGCACGCCGGCATACCCGTCGATGTTGACCTTGAATATATATGCAACGCCCATGCTGAGCAGGACGACAGCCGTCGCTATCGAATCGGACAGACTGTCCGTCCCCGTTGCGATCATCGCGGTGGAGCCTATCTTTTTGCCCACGCTCCTGTTATAAACGCACATATAGACCTTCACGCAAACGGACGTCAGCAGTATTATCGCGGGCAAAAGCCCGATCTCAACGGCCTCGGGGCTGATTATCTTTTCAACCGAGCTTATCAGCAGCTCAAAGCCCATAACGACGATCATCGCCGCCACGGCCAGACCGGATATGTACTCTATCCTGCCGTGGCCGAAGGGATGATCCGGATCGGGTCTCTTACCCGAAAGCCGGAAGCCCAGCAGTGAGATCGCCGAGGAACCTGCGTCGGAAAGGTTATTGAAGGCGTCGGCGGTGATGGCTATGGAGCCGGAGATTACTCCGGCTGCGTATTTACCCGCGAACAGCAGCACGTTAAGAAATATGCCCAGCATACTGCATAAACTGCCGTAGGCCTTCCTTACTTCGGGGTTTGAGTAATCTCCCGGGTTTTTTATAAACAATCTGGAAAGAAACGTTACCATGTCTGCATCCCCCCTGAGCTTATGATTATACAGCCCCTTTTCACATTCTTCAAGCAGAATTAATAAAAAGTTGACAAATCTCCCTTGAAGTATCCCTGATATTGTAATAAAATATATTTCTACACTGACAAATACCTTGTGGGAGTTCGGAATGCATAAGATAGCAAAGTTCATTGTAGACAGCAGAAAGCTTATAATGATAATATTCCTCGCGGCGGCGCTGCTGTCGGCCTACACCTCCACCCTGACGGTGGTCGAGGACGACCTGTATCGTTTTCTGCCGGAGGATACTGAGACCCGTCAGGGGCTCGACGCCATGGAGGGCGAATTCATCACCTACGGCACGGCGAAGGTCATGGTTCAGGATATCTCCCTTGACGGCGCAGAGCGCTTTGCGCAGGATATTCAGGCTATAAACGGGATAAAATCCGTGACCTTTGACGATACGGAGCTTCATTACAGGGACGGCTGCGCTCTGTTTGACGTCACGTTTGCCGGCGAGAATGACGATGAGATAAGCACCACAGCTCTTGCCGAGCTCAGGGAGCTTATGTCGGATGTCGGCAAAGCGCAGGTCTATACCGAGGTCGGCATGGATCTTAACAGCAGCATAGTAAGCGAAATGATATATGTCGGCGTTCTGGTGGTCATAATCGTTACCGCCCTTCTGCTGCTGACCTCCCGCAGCTACGCCGAGGTGCCGGTGCTGGTGATAACCTTCGTTGCCGCCGCCGTCCTTCAGCTCGGTACGAACTTCCTATTTGACTCTATCTCCTTTGTGTCAAACGCCGTGACGCTTATACTTCAGCTCGCGCTTGCGATAGATTACGCGGTCATATTGTGCAACCGCTTTGCCGAGGAAAAGCAGCAGCTTGAGCAGCACAACGCCATGGTAGAGGCTCTGGCAAAGGCCATACCCGAGATAGCCTCCTCAAGCCTGACTACCATAGGCGGACTTATCGCCATGACCTTCATGCAGTTCGGCCTCGGCGGCGACCTCGGCAAGGTGCTCATAAAATCCATAATTTTCTCCATGCTCTCGGTGTTTTTGCTGATGCCCGGACTGCTGCTGAGCTTCGGCATGGCAATCGAAAAAACAAAGCACCGCAGCTTTATCCCACGCATCGACGCGGTCGGCCGCTTCGCATGGAAGACGAGAAAGTTCCTGCCACCCGTGTTCATCTGCATCGCGCTGGCGGCTATGTATTTTGCAAACCGGTCCCCCCTTTCATATAATTACAACGACGTTTACCCCGTTCGCTTAAACGAGAGGCAGACCGCCCATGCCCAGATCGTCGAGACCTTCGGCGAAAGCAACATGATGGCGCTGGTCGTGCCCTCGGGCGACTATGAGACCGAAGCTAAAATGCTCGACGAGATCGCCGCGAAAGAGCATGTCACCTCAGTGCTCGGCATTGCGAGCGTCGAGGTGCTCGACCACTACCGCCTTGGGGACAGGCTTACCATCGGCGAATTTTCCGAGCTGGCCGAGCTTGACACTGTGACCGCCTCAGCCCTGTTTGCCTACTACGCGGCGAGAAACTCCGACTACGACCTTGTGACGGAGGATCTGCACCGGTATAAGATACCGCTCATCGATTTGTTCCTGTTCCTCTACGACACCGTTGAAGGCGGCGATATAGAGCTTGAAAAGGATAAGCTCGACATGGTCGAGGACCTTTATGCCCAGCTCACCGACGCCAAGGCTCAGCTTCAGGGCAGGCATTACAGCCGTATGCTCATCTACTGCGACACCGCGGTGCAGAGCAGTCAGTCCTACTCGCTCATCGAGGAGATACACGCCATTGCCCAGCGCTATTACGGCGACGGCGTCTACGTCACCGGCGACACTGTCGCGTCCCGGGATCTTGACATGTCCTTCTCGCAGGACAACATCATGGTAAGCGTGCTCTCAGCGCTGTTTGTGGTCGTCATCATAATATTTACCTTCCGCTCCTTCGGTCTGGCGGTTCTGCTCATCGCGGTCATTCAGGGCAGTATATGGCTTAACTTCTCCATTCCGTATTTCACCGGGGACTCCATATTCTTCGTCGGATATCTCATCGTCAGCGCAATACAGATGGGTGCGAACATCGACTATGCTATTGTGGTTTCAAACCGCTATCTGGCACTGCGCGGGCAGCGCATCTCGCGCAGGAAGGCTGTGACCGAGGCTCTGAACGGAGCTCTGCCGACGCTGATCACCTCCGGCAGCATTCTTGCCATCGCGGGGCTGCTCATCGGCATGCTCACCAGCGAGGCGACCACCTCCGGCATAGGAATATCCCTCGGACGTGGCACCTTCATCTCTCTGCTGCTGGTGTTTTTCGTGCTTCCGCAGATGCTTATCTGGGGGGATAAGTTCATCAGGAAGACAAGCTTTTCAAGGAAAAAGCGCCTTCGCGTGCCGCCGCGCTTCGCCGGCGACTTTGAGGCCGTCGCGAGGGAGCAAAAGCGTCGGCAGTCCTGATAATCTGAATTACCGCGCCGAAATGATTGGGGAACTCATTTTGGCGCTTTGAGAAAGGAAGAGCAAAATGAAAAGAACATTGTTGACCGCTGTCAGCATCTGCCTGATATTGGCCTCGATATTCGGCATTTTTGCTGTGAGCGCCGGTATGGACGATATCTCGCAGATCCTTCGGTTCAAGAAAAACCAGAAGGCGGATATCATCGAATTTGTCGATATCCTTGATGACTGCGTTGCCGAATTCAGAAAGAACGAGGCTTCACGCGCCGAGGATGAACGGGAATTCGCCGAGAGCGTCGTTACCGACGACGTCGGCGGAGAGCAGCTCAGCCAGGGGCAGCAGCAGTATAACGCCGGCGCGGACCGGATCGCCAAGGGTCAGGCCGAGTACGACGCGGCCGAAAAGCTCTATAATTCAAAGCTGGCCGAATACAAGGCCGCCGAGCAGCAGATTGCCGACGCCGAGGATCAGCTTGCCGAGGCAAAGCTACAGCGTGATCAGGGGCAGGCCAAGCTCGACGCGGCGACGCCCGCTTATGAAAAGGCCAAGCCCGTTTATGACGCGATAAACCTCATCCCCGCATCAGACCTCATCGCAGCCTATCTCGCAAAACACGGATACACCTCCATTCAGGAGCTCAAGGACGCGATAAACGAATATGAAGCCGGTCAGGCTCAGCTCGCCGAGGCAAACGCCAAGATAGCCGAGGCCGAGCAGCAGCTCGCCGACGGCAAGGCTCAGCTCGCCTCCGCCAAGGTCCAGCTTGACGACGGCAAAGCTCAGCTCGACGCAGCCAAGGCTCAGCTCGACAACGGTAAGGCTCAGCTCGCCGATGCGAAAAGTCAGCTCAATCAGGGGCAGACCAAGCTCAACGACAACGTTGACAAGATGAATGATCTCAAGGAGCAGCTCAAGAAGTATGACGACGCCGAGGCCGCCGTCACGACCGGCATCGCCTCGCTGATGGAGATCGACGGCATTGCCGACAAGGTCTCGGACGAGACCGATTATGAGGCCGTACTCGCAGCGGCGAGAGAATACGCCGAGGAGGACGCGGACAGCCTCACTCGGGAGCTTGACGTGCGCCAGAGTCTTTGCTCTCTGCTGCGCATACTCAGCATCGTAGGCATCCTCGCCGGAGCCGCAGGGCTCATCACGGCGCTGCGTCCGAACGGGCTGAAGCTGCGCATCGCGCTGATCGCGGACGGCCTTACGGCTGCGGGCGCTGCTGCCATAAATATTTACGGCTTCACCAACGATTACATGTCCTTCGCCTACGCCCTTTCCGACGGCTCCGGCGACGGAAGCCTCCAAAGGATCGCCATGATAGTCATGCTCATCGTTGCCCTTACAGCCGCTGTCATTGCCGCCGTCTGCACCAGAGCCTATAACGGCGCGCTCTCCGCAGGTGCGGCCGAGGCGTTCTGCGAGCCGACCGCGGATCGCGACTGCGACGACTATGACGACCCCGACCACGACGAGGAAGAAGAGGCAAATCCCAAGTCCGGATCGGAAAAGGTAAGGCCGTGCCGTGCCGCCATGCCGAGGGATATCAGTGAGCTCGAGGAGATGACCCGCAAGCTCAACGAGGAGACCGAGCGTCTTGAGAGCGAAGCGCGGCAGAAGGACTACGAGGCCGCCCGCCGCGAATATGAAGAGGCTCTGAAAAAATTCGAGGAAGCCCGAAAAAAGGCCGAACAATAATTTTTCCCGTCGTTGCAGCGCTTCAAATAGTCTATTTTGCGTCAGCTCGACCGGTAATATCGCGGAAATTATCGTTTTTGCACTCGCGTTCTTAATAACATTGTGGGAGCTTCAGCCGAGCCCCTCTTTCGTGGTGGCGAGCATTGCTCGTCCGCTTTTGCCGCAGTATATATTCGTTCTGGTGCAAAAACGGAAATTTTGAGCGTTAACGCGGATCGACCGTATGGCAAGACCGGAAATACCGCACTGCCAATGGCAGTGCGGTATTTCAGCTTAATATATCAGATTTATAATACTGTAGCTTACATCAATCAGCATTTCGGAGACATAATGGCCGTTCACCTCGTACAGCGTGTTTTTCTCCGAGGTGCGGAGAGTTTCGGTCCTGCTGCCGGAAAAGCTCAGGCTGATTTCCGTTTCGACCGCCCTTGTAACCTGTGCGCCCCGACAGGCGTCCGCCATGTCAGCGTAGGCTTCGACGAACCGCTTCGCGTCCTCTGCCCCGCAGCCTATGCCTGCGGCAAAGTCCGACCATTCAGCCTCGTTCCATGCATCGGCGGCCGCCGTCAGCACCTCTATCCTTGCGCAGACATCCTCCAGCTCAGCGGAAAAATCCGAGCAGGCCTTACCGTCCAGCTCCATCTCGCTCACGGCGCTTATCTCATAGCGCCAGTCCTCGCCGTATTTTTCGCTGTACTCGGCTCTTTTTTCCTCTATCTGTGCATCCTTGTCCGGCATGGGCAGGATACGCAGTATCGTCTCTACGCTGTTGCCGTAGAAATCATCACACATAAGGCTCAGGTATTCGCCGAAATTTTCATACTCCATGTTGTATCTGCTCTGCGCACGGTAATACCAAAGCTCGACGCCGCCCTCGGGCACGAGCTCGGGCATCGGAGCCGCAGTAGGCTCGGGTTCGCCGTTTGCGCAGGCCGAAAGGCTCAGCAGCATCAGCAGCGCAAGCAGTATAAGGCTTATCCTCTTCATCGTTTTCCTCCGCGGCGCGACGCGGCTTTTTTTCTGCCCCGCGCAGACTTTGCCGCGCGGTTTCTGCGCGCCAGAGCAAGCCCCACCACGAACACCGTAAGCACGCTCAGCGCACACACGACCGCGACGGCAAGCTTCTGCTGATCGCTGAGCTTCGTATCCTCGGGCTCTGTTTCAGGCTCGGGGGGCTCCTCATATTCTATCTCCCCCGCCGCGACGAGCCCCACCGTACCGTAGACGTTCCCGTCGCTGTCGGCAAAGCTCACCTTGCCCAGCTCCGCGCCCTCCTCGGGTAAGGCACTCAGCGTATCCTCATTGAGGACGACGCTTTTTTGCAGGGCGCTCACATCAAGATCGTTAGGCACAAGGGCATTTATCTCCTCGGCGCAGCAAAGGGGCAGCTCGCCGCGTATTCCGTCGATCAGCACCGGCTGCGCTCCCGCCTCAAAGCCCTTTTCAACCACGCTGCGGTAGGAGTAATTATCAAAGCACCAGTCAAGGAGTTTCACCGTATCGCCGAAGCTGTCAAAATACTTGCGGTTTTCTCTGTCGCCCGACGCGCCCAGCACCACGGTTATGAGGTTCATCCCATCCCGCTGCACCGCTCCCACAAGGCAGTAGCCGGCGGCGTCGGTGCGTCCGGTCTTTATGCCCACAGCGCCCTCATACACATACTGATCGGTGAACACCGAGTCCTTATTTATAAGCGCGTTAGAGTTTTTCAGGCGGCGCTCATCCTTAACGTTCGTCGGGGCGACGGTATAGCTTGCCGTACTGACAAGCTCGGCAAACAGCGGGTGTCGCATCCCCTCGCAGGCGATCACGAAAAGATCGCGCGCGGTGGTGTAGTGGTCTTTATCAGGCAGGCCGTGGGTGTTCACAAAGTGCGTGCCGGAGCAGCCCAGCTCCTCGGCGCGGGCGTTCATGCGCTCGATGAATTTTTCCGCGGAGCCGGAAATGTGCTCTGCTATGATATTGCACGCCTCGTTTGCCGATACCAGCGCGGCGCAATACATGAGATCCTTGAGGCTCATCGTCTCGCCCTCGTTTATGTGCGCCGTGGAGCTGTCGTCGGTCAGGTCAAAGTGGCAGTTTTTTGATGCCGTCACCCTGTCCTCAAGGGAGACCTCCCCCGCCTCTATCGCCTCGGCGGCCAGAAGCAGGGTCATCATCTTGGTGATGCTGGCCGGCTCGCTTCTTGTATAGGCGCCGACGGAGTACAATATCCTGCCGCTGCTCATATCCCCCACGAGGGCGCTTTTTGCTGAGCTTAGCTCGGGGCCGGCAGCTTCCGCAAGGGCGTGCGGGGCGGCAAGCCCCAGCAAAAGGCTCAGGCACATTATGGCGGCGGTATAACGCAGCTTCTTCATAGCAAACTCCTCTAAGGTTGAACAATATAATAATTAAGTATTTTCACCCGCCAGGGCAACAGAATTTTGTGTCTTTTCAGCGGTGCCGCAGCGATCCGGCATATTTCAGAATACAGAGCAAATCAGCCTGTTAAATTCCCTGGCAAACAGTGGCGGTATATTGTGAGCTGCTTTATCCCAGATCTCACATCTGCAATTTGAATTTATCTCGGACATCTTCTTCACGCTGGCCTTCACCGCTTTTTGTTCCTTTCCGCCCGCCAAAGCTATGACAGGGATCGACACGTCAGCAAATGCAGGAACACTCTCCAGTGTAATTCCGTTATAAACGATGTTATGGATCGTTTCTGTTTTTACATTCTGCATCTGTTCCGTAAACTCTTTTCGTTGTGCAGGCGGCAGGCCGTTCATCATTCCGGTAAAATTGCACAGCCATTTTTTCTTAAGAGACGCAAGCTGTTTTAAGTTCTGATCCATTATATGCGATATGAGCGGTTCTTCTTTTATCAGCAAGGGGCTGACAATGATTGCCGAACGGAACAGCTCCTCATATTCAGAAACCAGCTTAAAAGCAAGCTGCGCCCCAAGCGAGAAACCCACGAGCATCACCTTTTTATGAAGGCCTCTGATAAATTCCGCAAGCTCCTTAACGCAGGCCTCCGTTTCAAATATTCTGCCTGTTTCATTGCCGAATCCCATTATATGAGGAACGATAATATGATACTCCTCTGCAAGCGGATATTGTCTTCCGAAGGAATGAACGAAATTCGCGCCATGAAGCATCACTATAATTTTATCGTTATCCCTGCCGTATTCCTCTGTTTTCATATATGCTATCCTCCTCTCCTCAAAAATTTAGACTGTTGCTCTGATTTTATCATAGCTGCCCGCTCAATTCAAGGCGCGCCAGCATTTGGGATGAGAGCGAAAGGGCATTGTTTTGAATCGTTTGCAAAAATATAATTATGTGCTATAATAGATTATTCATATAGAACTTTATTACTGGAGGTCATAACCTTGACTAAGATAGACATTTTTTCCGGATTTCTGGGCGCTGGAAAGACCACACTCATACGTAAGCTGATAGCCGAGGGCTATAAAAACGAAAAGCTCGTCCTCATCGAGAACGAGTTCGGCGAGATCGCCATTGACGGCGGCTTCCTCAAGGACGCGGGCGTGCAGATAACCGAGATGAACTCCGGCTGCATCTGCTGCACCCTCGTGGGCGACTTCACCGAGGCGCTAAAGAAGGTCATAGCCGAGTACGCGCCCGACCGCATCGTCATCGAGCCGTCCGGCGTGGGCAAGCTCTCCGACGTTGCTAAGGCAGTCGCCGGAGTCGAGGGCTGCGAGATCGGCGCGAAGGTCACTGTCGCCGACGCGGGCAAATGCCGTATGTATATACGCAATTTCGGCGAGTTCTTCAACGATCAGGTGCAGAACGCCGACGTTATCGTTCTCAGCCGCACCGACACCGCATCTGACGGCAAAGTAGTCGCGGCAAGCGCCATGCTCAGCCAGCTTAATCCCAATGCGACCATCATAACCACCCCATGGGCGGAGCTGAGCGGCGCGCAGATAGTGGACGTTATGGAGCGCGTCGATTCCCTGTCCACCACGATGCAGGAGATGGAGCACCATCACGAGCACCATCATCACGACCACGAGCACGGCGAGCACTGCGGCTGCGGTCATGACCACGAGCACCACCACGAGCACGACCATCACCATGACCACGAGCACGGCGAGCATTGCGGCTGCGGCCATGACCACCACGCCGACGAGGTGTTTGCCTCATGGGGCGTCGAGACGCCGAAAAAGTTCAGCGAAAGCGAGCTGCGCGATATCCTCTCCAAGCTGGACGACGAGGAAAAGTATGGGCTTATCCTCCGCGCTAAGGGCTTCGTGGACGCAAGCGACGGTCAGTGGATCTACTTCGACTACGTCCCCGGCGAGATCGACATGCGCCGCGGCGGAGCCGCCGTTACCGGCAGACTGTGCGTCATAGGCTCTAAGATAAACGAGCAGGCAATTAAGGAGCTGTTTAATATTGAGTGAAGTTAAGGACATTCCCGTATTTCTGTTCACGGGCTTTTTGGAGAGCGGAAAAACAAAATTCATTCAGGAAACGCTCGAGGACAAGCGCTTCAACAGCGGCGAGCGCACCCTGCTGATCGTCTGCGAGGAGGGTGAGGAGGAATACGCCCCCGACCAGTTTTCAGCGCCAAACGTTTTCATTCAGGTCGTTGAGGAGCAGAAGGAGCTGAGCCGCGCCAACCTGCGCCGTTGGCTGGACGAAAACCGCTGTGAGCGCGTCGTCATCGAGTACAACGGCATGTGGCTGCTCGACGATCTGTATCAGGCGCTGCCGGAGTTCTGGATGGTCTATCAGGAGTTTTTCTTCGCCGACGCGAGGACTATCGAAAGCTACAACGCAAATATGCGCAATCTCGTGTACGATAAGCTCAAGAGCGCGGAGCTCGTCGTGTTCAACCGCTACAACGACAAGATCGACCAGATGACCCTTCACAAGCTGGTGCGCGGAGCCTCACGCCGCAGCGATATCGCCTATGAATACGCCGACGGCACCGTGCGCTACGACGAGATAGAGGATCCCCTGCCCTTCGACATAAACGCCCCCGTCATCGAGATAGCCGACGACGACTACGCGATCTGGTATCGGGACGTTTCAGAAGAGCCGAAGAAGTATGAGAACAAGCTCATCCGCTTCAAGTGCCGCTACTTAAAGCGCAAGAAAGTGCCCGAGGGCAGCTTCATCGTCGGCCGCCACGTCATGACCTGCTGCGCGGACGACATCCAGTTTGCCGGACTTATCTGCAAGTGGGAGGACTCGGACAGCCTCGTCGGCGATTCATGGCACATCCTGACCGCCAGAATGAATTATAAATTCAGCCGTGCCTACGGTAAAAAGGGGCCTGTCCTGACCCTTGTGGAGCACGAGGACTGCCCCGTACCCGAAAACCCCGTGGCAAGCTTTTACTGATCTCCCCCTCCTGCCGCCTCCTTTGCATGAAGCGCGGCAAAAAATAAAATATTTGCAGGTAGAATACTATGAAAAAGATAGCAATGTTCACAATGGGGACAAGAGGCGACGTTCAGCCGTATATTTACCTTGCAAGGGCCTTGAATAAGGCCGGATACGAAACCGTTCTCGGTTCACATCCGTGCTGGAAAGCTCTGATTGAAAAAGCGGACGTGTCATTTGTGCCTGTCGGTCCCGACATTGACATCGAAAAAGAGGCCGCTTCCATACGGGGAAAATATTCTAATCCCGCGGTCAGTATGCTGAAAACAATGAGCTTTGTTTTCAAGATCATTGAGCTTTCGACCGGCGATGTTTACGAAGCCTGCAGGGGGAAAGACCTGATTATTGTGACACATAGCCAGATGGGCGCGACCGAAGCGGAAGCGCTGTCGATCCCCACCGTGAATGTCACGCTTCAGACGGAGATGATCGCGGAGAAATTGAAGCCGCAGTCGCGGAAGGACAAGATGATCGCCGCGATTATCGGTGCGCAGGCCGCAAAGCCGTACAACAAGCTGAGGAAAATATACGGACTGCGGAAAATCAAGTCTTCTGATGAGATCATCTCAAAGGAGCTCGATCTCATCCCCATAAGCAGATATGTGAAGGAGCGCAATCCGTATTGGGAAGAGCAGCATGTGCTGACGGGATACTGGCATGAAGACGAGCCGGTCTATCAGCCTGACAAAAGCCTGACCGACTTCCTTGCCGGAGGAGACAGGCCCGTCATTCTTTCGCTCGGCGCAATGTCTTTTGAAGATAAGGCCGATAAAGAAAAGCTTGATATGTTCATTCATGCTTTTCAGCGCACGGGATACCGCGCTGTTATTCAGGGATTCCAAAAAACGCTTAAGGATTACGATTTGCCGGATACAATGTTTGCGTGCGGCTCCGTACCGCACAATTGGCTGTTCCGTAGGGGATGTTTTGTTATCCATCACTGCGGCTTTGGCACCGCAGCAGCAACCATGGTATACGGTATACCCTCGATCCCGATACCTCACGTGCTCGATCAAATGGGATTTGCAAAGCAGTTATATGACATCAATGTCGCTGTCGCGCCGATTTCTGCAAGGGAGCTTTGTGAGGAGAAGCTCATTGCGGCAATTGAGGAAATGAGGCAGACCTATTCGGAAAAAAAGAAAAATGCAGAAGAAATATCCGCAAAGATCCGCTCCGAAGAAGGTCTGGCGGCAGCAGTTGAGCTGATAACCGGAGTTTTGGCCAAATCATGAATTCCGGTGGGCTGATGAGAAAGCCGCCGTATGGCGAAAACCATACGGCGGCTCAACTGTTTTTATGTGTTTTTATTGCTGTCCGCTTTGCCACGCCGGCGGATTTTCCGCAGTGCCCGATTCAAATCCGTCTGTCCCGACAAAGGCGGCGGCAAGGCCGCAGAACATCACAAAGGCTATCACAAGCGCCGTGAGCACCTTTTTTGATCGCAGAGGATTTTTCCTATTCGGTTTTGGCTTTGGCTCTGCGGACGCCTCAACGTCGGCGCTCGGGCCGTCAAGCAGCGTTCTGCGGGCGCGCTCGCCCGCGTGGTCGAGGCGGCTTGCGACCTGCATCTGACGGGCTATGAGATTTTTGCCCGTTACCGCATCCCTGTTGAAGGGCTCCTCTGCAAGTATCTCGTCAAACAGGGCGTCCGCCTCTTCCCAAAAGCCCGTTGAAAGCAGATGATACGCCCTGTCCATTTTTCGCTGGTAGGCGCGCTGCTCCGGAGAGCGCTCAAGCAGCTCCTCCAATATAGTCTTGTCCTCCGTGACCGATACCCCCTTTCGGAAAAGTGTTATATATTTTATCATTATATGTCTTGACGGTCAATCAAATATTCGTAAACAATCTTGAAAATATTTGCTCCATGTATTAGAATGCTTCGGGAGGGGACGAAAATGAAAAAGCTTGTTATTTTCGATCTTGACGGTACTCTGCTCAACACTCTCGAGGATCTTTGCAGTTCGACAAACTTCGCCTTAAGGAGCGAAGACCTGCCCGAGCGCAGCCTTGACGAGGTGCGGCGCTTTGTGGGCAACGGCATCAGAAAACTTATTGAGCGAGCCGTACCGGAAGGAACGGACGCCGCTCTTACAGATCGCGTTTTTTCCGCCTTTAAGATGCACTACACGGCAAACTGCGAGGTAAAGACCGCGCCCTATGGGGGCATACGCGAGCTCCTGCGGAGCCTTAAAAATCGCGGCGTCCTGCTCGGCGTTGTATCAAACAAGGCAGACCAGCCCGTTAAAAAGCTCATCGTGCACTATTTTCCCGACACCTTCGACAGCGTTGTCGGAGAGCGGGAGGGTGTGCGGAAAAAGCCCGCTCCCGACTCCGTTCTGGAGACTGTCCGCACTCTCGGCTGTGAGATATCCGACGCTGTTTATGTCGGAGATTCCGACGTAGATTTCCACACCGCCGAAAACGCAGGCTGTGACTGCGTTTTGGTGTCGTGGGGCTTCCGTGAACGGGAGCTGCTGAAAAGCTTCGGCGTTCCCGTAGCCGACGCCGCGGCGGATCTGCTTACCGAATTGGATAAAATATAACTTCTATTAATATATATTACGGAGGCGCTGATATGAAGATAAGCAGGAAAATTGCGACCGCCCTTGCGGCGGCCGGTGTCGGCTACGCTGTCGGAAACATCAACCCCGCCTATGTCGTCGGGCTGCGCAAGGGCTACGACATACGCAAAAAAGGCTCCGGCAACGCGGGAGCGACTAACCTCATGCTGCTCGAAGGCAAGAAGGCGGGGATCTTCGTCATGGCCTTCGATATCAGCAAGGCGGCGGTGTCGGTGGGCCTGAGCCGCAGCCTTTTCCCCAAATTCAGGTCCGCAGGCGAGATCGCAGGAACGGGCTGCATATTTGGGCATATGTATCCCGCTCTCATGAATTTCCGCGGCGGCAAGGGGCTTGCTTGCCTCGGCGGCGTTATTTTGGCCTTCGGCGTGCACGACTTTCTCCTTACGCTGTTTCTTGAATCCGTGCTGATCATGACTACGCGCTACCTCTGCCTTGTTCCTATCACCGCGTCCGTGTTCTATCCGGTGTATCACGGTATCATGAGCGGTAACTGGGAGGGCGCGGCGATCCTCGGCACGGTCGCATTCCCCATTTTCAAAAAGCACATGGAAAACCTTGAGCGCATAAAAGAGGGCAGGGAACTCAAGCTCGATTTCCTCTGGGATAAGGACAGCGAGCTTGAACGCATAGGCTGGGACGCGGAGGAATAGAAAAAAACAGCGTCCGCATCGCGGCACACTGATTAGTGAAAATCAAAATATTAAGAGGGGTTTTATGCAAAGTATGGATAGGTCTAACAAAAAAAGGTTTGGCACTGACTGTGTGGTGGTCGGCTTCGCGCTGTTTTCAATGTTTTTCGGCGCGGGAAACGTTATATTCCCGCCATATCTGGGGTTTGGCGCCGGATTGCAGTGGGCAAACGGCTTTCTCTTCTACTTCATTGCGGACATCGGGCTTGCGCTGTTCGCGCTTTTCACACTGCTTAAAGTCGGAGGCAGCGAAAACATAACTGGGCGCATAGGCAGTATCGCCTCAAGCATTCTTATGAGCGCGATAATCCTCTGCATAGGCCCCATGGTCGCTATACCGCGAACTGCGGCGACGACCTTTGAGATGAGCGTTGCTCCCCTTTTCGGCGGCGTTTCGCCGATAGTTTTCTCCATCGCGTTTTTCATCGTAGTGCTTCTTCTGACCATCAGACAGTCGGCGGTCATCGACATCGTGGGCAAGGTGCTCACACCGGCGCTGCTCATTGGGCTGCTCGTGCTCATCATAAAAGGCATGATAAGCCCCATCGGTCCCATAGTCAGCCCCCATGTCAGCGCAGACCACGTCATAATCAGCGGCATAAAGAGTGGCTATCAGACCATGGATGTTCTTGCGGCGCTTGCCTTCGGCATAATCATTCTTAAAAGCGCGCAGGAGAAGGGCTATTCCGACGCCCGCGAGGGCTCGAAAATGATCGGCGCGGCCGCCGTCATCGCGGGAGTTTTGCTGCTCATCGTTTATTTCGGGCTCACCTATCTCGGAGCTACCTCGATCACGATATTCAGTCTGGACATAAGCAGGGCAGACCTCGTCATCGGCATAGTAGAGCGGCTTCTCGGAAAAGCGGGGCTCGTGATATTCGCCATCGTCGTCGCGCTCGCGTGCATGACCACCGCTGTGGCGCTCGTGTCCTCCGCAGCAAGCTTCTTTGAGAAGCTCACAAAGGGAAAGCTCTCCTATTCGGCGCTTGTGATCATCATCTGCGTATTCTCCGCAGTTATATCAAATCTCGGCCTTGACCGCATAGTTGCCGTGGCGTCGCCCATCTTGGATATCGTATATCCCCCGACGCTTGTTCTCATAGCGATGGCATGGTTCGGAAACAGGCTGGCCAACAGCGTTTATTGCTGGGCTGTCATCGGAGCGCTCATCACGAGCATCATGAGCACGCTTTCTCTTTACGGAGTGTCCGTGCCGCTTATGAATCTGCTTCCTCTGTCCTCGCTTGGTCTGGGCTGGATAACTCCTGCGGTTGTATTCGGCTTGATTGCCTATGCTGTAAGCAAGATCAGGAAAAAAGGCAGAAGATTTGAGCATTAAAGTTAAAAACGCGCCCGACAGTCGGGCGCGTTTTTTCCTTATGGGATTTTACGGATGCTCGTGACCCAGATTTTTCTGAGCCCAGAGCTTCAGGGAATTTGCGCCGTAACTTATTTTATCCAGCGTTTCGATGATCCTGTCAAGCTCCGGCAGCTCGGATACGTCGATCCGCCCGTCCTCAAGGATATCATAAACGCTGCCCTCGACCCGCTCGAGCGCGTGGAGGGAGCTCATGAGGGAAACGGATATCCTGTCCAGATCGTCGCTTATCAGCGTGGGAGTGCCCTCGCCGATAGGACACTGGGTGCTGCAATAGTGGTTGCACAGCTCCGGCGCTCCGTAGACCTCCGCCATGCGCAGAACGTCCTCTGGATTGGGCAGCTTCTGATCCTTTTCGATTGCAAGCAGGCGTGTGCGCTCGATGTTGACAAGGCTCTGCGCGCTTTCGCAGCTTGCCAGCTTCGGATTTCCCTCGGCAGCGGCCTTTCTCGCCGCTCTGTATATATTATCTGACATCTCATATCCCCCCGTGCTGTACTGACTTACAGTATATCACAGGGGGATACGTCTAACAATCCCTTTCTGAAATCAGCCAGTCAGAACCGAGAGGGATTCGTCTCCTTTATGCTGACAATGTTGTAATACTCGTTGGAGGTTATGCGGTAGACGATGGCGTAGAGGATCGCGAATACGCCGAAGCTTATCACCGTTGTTCCTATCAGCAGGGGCAGGTTGTTCAGATTGAAGAGCATCAGCAGCTTGTATATAAACGGGAAGGCAAAGCCCAGATGCATTCCAGCAAAGAGGAGCGGCAGGAAAAATACCGTCAGAAGCTGGGAGTTTATGCTGCTTCGTATCTCCTTTTTAGTCATGCCGACATTCTGCATGATCTCGAAGCGGCGTCTGTCCTCATAGCCCTCGGATATCTGCTTATAGTAGATTATCAGGACGGCCGCGCAGATAAACGCGATGCTGAGCATGATGCCGAGGAAAAATAGTCCGCCGGTATTGCCATAGAAATCGTCTCTGTTGCTCGCAAGGGACTCTACTGAATAGCCATACAAGCCGTAGTCTTCGGGCGAGCGCTCACACGTCGCTGCAAGTCGCTCCTTTATGAGCCAGTACAGCGCCTTTTCCTCCCCGTCGGATATGGGCGTGTCAAAACCATAGTTCCATGCAAGGTTCACGATCTCTCTGCCGTTTTGATTCACGACGCTTTCCAGCTTTGCGACGGTATCGTAAAAATCCGGCACGATCACAAACACCGTCGGCGCGATGCTGGCCATGGCGGCGCCATTTGAGAAGGGGATGCTGCCGAGCACTTTTTTCACCTGCAAGGATACAAGATCGTCCACGGCAAAAGTCTTCTCGGTATAATCCATCCGGTAGGCGAATAGCATAGCCTCTCCGTCGTTCAGAGTCTCGTTGTCTCCGGTCAGCGCGTTATAGTCCGACAGCGGCACGATGTAGACTTCGGCAACATAGTCGTATGTGCTCAGGACATCGCTGTAAGTCGTGGGAACATTGGTTTTCAGAACGCCGTTCTCAAGGCTTCCGGCAAGGCTTGCATAGCGGTAATCGAGAACGTTTCCTATCTTGGTATCGCCGGAGGCTGAGGATATCTCATTTCTCAGCGCGGAGATATTTTCATCCGTCATGCCTGCAAGCTCAGGATACCTCGCGGTGACGACAATATCGCGGGGATAGCGGGAGCGCAGCGAATCCTCAGCGCCGAAGCACAGGCAGGAGGTGGAGGATATCATGACCAGCACCATGGTCGCAAGGATACAGATGGACGCAAGACCCGCGCCGTTGCGCTTCATGCGGTAGACCATGGACGATACGGACACAAAGTGGTTTTTCTTATAGTAATAGCGCTTGTTTTTCTGAAGCAGGCGGCAGATCCATACGGAGCCGGCGACGAAGATAAGATAGGTCGCGACGATGACCATAATAACCGCAACAAAGAATAGGGAGAGCGCGGTGAGCGGGGTTTTGATGCTGACGGCGATGTAATAGGCAGTACCGAGTATGATGATGCCCGCCAGACCGAAAAGCCAGTTTGCTCTGGGCGGCTTTTCGCCGAAGTTCTCGCTTTTTACAAGCTCCGAGGCGCTGCTCCTGCGTATTTTTATCAGAGAGTTTAAGTAGATAAGCAGGAAGATGCCGCAGAAAAACAGCACGGTGAATTTGATCGCTTCGACGGAAACATTTAATTCAAAGCTTACCTCCCAGCCCATGATATTCAAAAGGCCGAGCTCGGCGAGCTTTGAGAGCACAACGCCCAGAAACAGGCCGCCGGCAAGGGCAATGACGGCGTTTATGAGCGTCTCCCACGCCAGAACGCGGGAGATATTTCCCTTGTTCATGCCGAGTACGTTATACAGGCCGAATTCCTTGTATCTGCGGCGAACGAGGAAGGAATTCGTATAGAACAGAAACAGCACCGAGAACACGCCTATGACGAACGCGCCGAGGCCGAGTATGGAGCTCAGAGAGGTGCCACCCCGCATCCGCTCGAGTGAGGACGATGCGGAAAGATACATCAGAATGTAGAACATAGCCGTCATTCCGATGCAGGCAAGGATATAGGGAAGGTACAGCTTGCCGTTTTTTCGCATCCCGCTCCACGCAAGTCTTGGATAAAAGCCGAGCTTCATTCCGTATCACCGCCTGTCGCAAGCATCGTGAGAGTGTCGGATATCTTCTGGTAAAGCTGCTGATTGCTGCTTTGGCCGCGGTAGATCTGGTGGAACACCTCGCCGTCCTTAATAAACAGCACACGGCCGGCGTGGGAGGCCGCCTTGACCGAGTGGGTCACCATAAGGATGGTCTGGCCCCTGCGGTTTATCTGCCCGAACAGCCGCAGAAGCTCGTCGGTGGCCTTGGAATCGAGCGCGCCGGTGGGCTCGTCTGCAAGTACGAGGCGGGGATTTGTTATGAGCGCACGGGCAACGGCTGCGCGCTGCTTCTGGCCGCCGGACACCTCGTAGGGGTATTTTTTCAGAAGCTCTGATATCCCCAGTTCCTTTGCAATGGGGATGATGCGCGAGTGCATCTCGTCATAGCTCTTTCCCGAAAGCACCAGCGGCAGGAAGATGTTGTCCTCAATTGTGAAGGTATCGAGGAGGTTGAACTCCTGAAACACGAAGCCGAGATTATCGCGGCGGAAGTTCGCCGCCTCGCTTTCCCTTATCTTCGTAAGCTCCCTGCCGTCAAGGGTCACAACGCCGGAAGTGGACTTATCCAGAGCGGCGAGGATATTCAGAAGGGTCGTCTTGCCGGAACCGGATTCGCCCATGATGGCGACGTACTCGCCCTCCTCGACGCTGAAATTGACGTTTCTCAGCGCCTCCACCCTGCTTCCTCCGAAGCGGGTGGTATATACCTTTTTCAGATTTTGAACAGTCAGTATGCTCATTTTCACTACTCCTTTGCTTTTTACGCCCCTATTCTACGGCAAAGGGAAATGTAAAACCATCGAATAGGCTTACATTTCCCCTATAATTTCTAACATTATTGTCACAAATCACTCAGCGGACAGCTTATACTGACTTAGATCGATGCGTATTTCCGTGCCGTGGTCGGGCTCGGAAACGGCGCTGATGCCGTGACCCAGACGGCGGCATATGCTGCGGCAGAGATACAGTCCCAGGCCGCTTGCGGTCTTGTCCATTCTGCCGTTATAGCCCGTGTAGCCCTTCTCGAATATCCTAGGCAGATCCTCGGGCGCGATACCTATACCGGTATCACGGATGCACAGGGTCTTGGGCTCGGCCATATATATCCTGACGCTGCCGGAGGGTGTGTATTTGAGGGCGTTCGACAGAAGCTGCTCTATGACAAAGCAGAGCCATTTCTCATCGCTTATGACGGTCGCGTTCGTCGGCTCGAGCTCGAGGCTTATCCTGCGGCCGATGAACTCTCCAGCAAATTTCCGCACCGACTGGCGAATGAGCGCGTCCAGCTTGTATTCCTTTATGACATAGTCTGTCGTGTCCGAATCAAGCCTCAGATATGCCAGCGCCATCTCAACGTACTGCTCTATCCTGCCCAGCTCCGAAAGCAGCCGGCGCGATAAGGGCGAATCCTCGCTTTGCAGGCTCAGCCGCATGGAGGCGATGGGAGTTTTTATTTGATGCGCCCAGACGGTGTAATAATCCGTCATATCCCCGTAGCTGCGCTCGGCCTCCGCGCGAAGCTGCACGCTGCTTTCGGCAAGCAGGCTTACTATGCGCCGGTAGTCGGCGTCGTCTATGCTCTTCTCCGGAGGCAGGGCGTCGGGCTCGGCGGCGCTTACCTCATTCAGGGAGGAAAGCCGCTCATGCTTTTCCTTCACCCTGCCGAAGTCCAGAACCACGAGCAGCACGATCAGCATCAGGCTCAGGCCGGCGGGGTATATGACCGCCAGCAGCGGCAGATGATACAGCGCAAAGCAGGCAAAGAATATGATGACGAACCCCGCGGCGGCGAATATGAGCTTTCTGTGCTGTTTTAAATATGCGGTAAAAAGCCTCATTGCGTTACTCCACTATATAGCCCACGCCGAATTTCGTTGCGATAAAGCCCTCGAGCCCCGCGGCTTCAAGCTTTCTGCGCAGTCTGCCTACATTCACCGTCAGGGTGTTCTCGTCGACAAAGCTGTCGGTCTCCCAAAGCCGCTCCATCAGCTTCTCGCGGCTGACGACCTTGCCCTTATTCTCCATAAGGCACAGCAGGATGCGGTATTCGTTCTTCGTGAGGGCTATCTTCCCTCCCCCGTAGGTGAGGGAGTTATCGCCCGTGTCGAGGAACGCGCCGCGATGCTCCAGCAGCGGCGAAACGGCGGCAAAATCATAGCTGCGGCGCAGCAGCGCCTGGATCTTCGCCATGAGCACGCCGCCGTCAAACGGCTTGGCTATGAAATCATCCGCGCCCATGCTCATCGCCATAACGATGTTCATGTTGTCCGAGGCAGAGGATATGAAGATTATCGGCACCTTGGAAATCCTGCGTATCTCGCCGCACCAGTGGTAACCGTTAAAAAACGGCAGCGTTATATCGAGCAGCACAAGGTGCGGCTGCACCCGCGCGAAGTCGCCCAGCACATCCCGGAAATTCTCCGAGCACACAGCCTCAAGGTTCCACATCGCCGCCTGCGCCTTTATCGCCTTGGCAATGCCCCTGTCATCCTCAACGATCAAAACCCTGTACATCACTTAATCTGTTCCGGCCTTGCGCAGGCACTCTTCCATCAGCTCGGCCGCGTCCTCCACGCAGCCCCGGCAGCTTCGCAGCACAACGCCTGTATCTATTCCCTTGAGCTCGCGGCAGTAGACCGAGCCGTTTTTCTCCTTGAAGCTTTGCAGAAGCTTAGCCGCGGCCTCGGCATTCTTTCCCTCCATGTCGGCGGGATTTTCGGGGTCGAGCACACCGTTCCTGTAGTTTAACGCGGTGACCGCGCCCATCAGCGCACCGCAGTATTTGCGGGCTCCGCCGCCGTAACGGCGCGTAAGGCTCTTCATAGCGTCGATATCAGCCTCGTCGCAGAAGGCGCAGGCCACCGCCTGAGCACAGTTACAGCCCGAGGAATGGAATTTCGCGGCTGTTTCCTTCTTGTTCATAACAGTCCTCCCATTATAATTACTTGGCGATATCATACTCCATCCGCCGTCTCATGTCAAAGAAAAACAGAATGTGTTGGCAAAAGCTTTGTTATTATCTTGACACTGAGCCACAAACATAATATACTTTCTACATACTGACAATTGGAAAATTTAAATATATATGTGGAGGAAAATATGAAAGATCTAAAGCACCTGATCTACTTCGAACATTTGCTGGATGAGGCGGCAAACGAGCTTGTGCTTCAGGCTATCGAAGAGGGCAGGCACGCCGTGGGCTACACCTGCTACCATATGCCCGAGGTGCTGCTTAATATGGACAACTGCTTCTCCGTTCGGTTAAGAGCGCCCCGCACGGGCAGCATGGATATTTCGACCTATTACATGACGAACTATCTGTGCGGCTATTCAAAGGCTCTGGTCGAGCGAGGCATAGAGGGCGGATACAACTTCCTGTCGGCTTTGGCCGGCGGCGAGACCTGCTCGCAGATGAACAGGACTCTCGAGCATTTTGAGCTTTTGCAGCTCGTGAAGAACAAGGACTTTTTCGTGTCGTTCATCGACGTGCCCTTCAAGGTCACGCCCCACGGCCTTAAGCACTATAAAAACCAGATCACGAAAAAGGTGCTCGATCCCCTTCACGAAAAATACGGCACGGATATCTCCGACGCGGCCATAAGAAAGGCCGTAGCCGAGCACAACGAGATCTGCCGGATCCTCACGGAGATCGGAGATCTCCGCAAGCTGGATAACCCGCTCATCACGGGCTATGAATACCATGTTCTCTGCCTTGTGTCGTACTGTTGTCCCAAATATCTGATCATCGATAAGCTCAGGGAAACGCTTGAGGAGGTCAAAAAGCGCAGACCCGACGATAAAAAACAGCACCGCGCAAGAGTGGTCGTGGTCGGCTCCGAGATCGACACGCTCGACTTCACCCGCACCGTTGAGCAGTCCGGAGCGCTCATAGTTGCCGACCGCTTCTGCTTCGGCGCCTTCCCTGGCAGGCAGGAGATCGTCTTAAATGACACAGAGCCGGCTCTGGATCAGATCTGCCGCATCTATCAGGAGAGCAGCCAGTGCCCGCGCTACATGGAAAAGAGCAAGGTGCACGACCGCTACGATTTCGTCGACAAGCTTGCCAAAGAATATAACGCCCAGGGCATCATATACGAACAGATGAAATTCTGCGAATACTGGGGCTATGAGAGAGCCCTCGCCTCCCATGTCATGACCGAGCTGTACGGCTACCCCGCCGTCTGCGTCGACAGGGAGTACACGGGCAACGCCTCCGGCCAGCTACGCACCCGTGTGCAGGCCTTTGTCGAGAGCCTTGAGATAAAGCAGATAAACAACGGGAAGGGAGAACTCTGAAATGGCAGTTAAACCGAGAAATCTGGGCCTGACCTATCAGGATAAGACCGGCGTTCGAAAGATGCGCGAATGGCGCGGCATAAAAGACACTCTCATCGATTACGCATGGTGGTGCGTCATGTGGAAGGACATGATAAAATTCGTCCTCCAGTCACCCATTCAGGTCGTCAAGGGCATTTTCAGATACCGCTGGATGTTTACATACCTCACCCTGCCGCAGTTTATAGACCGCCAGCTCGAGGGTATGCGCGGCACTCAGCTCAAGGCCGGCCGCCTGCTCTATGACATAATTATCAAGCATACCATCGACATCATTGCCGACACTTTTAACGCCGATCAGAAGATCGGCGGCAGCAAAGAGCTGTCCGACCGCATCGTATGCTTCGACGAGCTCGTACCCACGGAGCTCATGGCGGGCTTCCCCAACCTAATCGGCATCCCCGTCCAGACCATCCCCATTTTTCTTTCCTCCATGATAAACCAGCAGCTTCCGCCCGTATATCTCGACGCTATCGAGAACTTCGGCGTTCCGGCAGACGTATGCCCTCTGCCCTCGGCGGAGGCCGGCGTTGCCGCGGAAGGGGATTTCCCCATTTTCGGCAAGTGCTTTATCGCCTGCAATATGCCCTGCGACGGCAGCATAATGACAACGTCCTTCCAGGATCGCTATTTCAAGCTCCCCACCTACTGTCTCGGCGTTCCCCTGCGCTATAACGACGACGTGGACGCTCAGGAATACGCTGTCGAGGAGCTGAAGGGATGCATAGCCTTTATCGAGGAGAACACCGGCGAGAAATTCGACTGGGAGGCCTTCCGCGCCGCGCTTGAGAGCTATAACGAGGTCACGCGCTTCCACCTCGACCTGTGGGAGATAAACCGCACCGACTATCCGCAGGTTACCGGCGCGACCCCGTGGCTTTACCGTATGTATTCCTACCACCTGCACGGCGGCATGGATCAGCGCTTCAACAGGACCGACGAAAAGGTCAGGAAGCTCATGCTGCGCGCATATGAAAAACGCGAGCCCTGCTCGCTCGAGCTGCGCCACAAGGCCCTGGTGTGGTCATGTCCGGCAAACTACTACACGAACTTTGCAAACTGGCTCGAGCAGTGCTGGGGCATAGTCTCCGTCATGGATATGGAGACGCACATTTCTCAGGTCATCATCGACACCTCCACCCCTCAGACCATGCTCGAGGGCGTCGCCCTGACCTATCAGCGCGCCACCATGCGCAAGCACACCAAGGGCGGCTACCGCAACTCAGTCGACGAGATGTGGCGCGTTGCCGAGGAGTACAACGTTGATACCATCATCATGTACGATCAGATGTCCTGCAAGGGCATGGACGGCCTTCAGGGCGTATTCGACGAGCAGGCGCGAGAGAGGAACATAAACTTCATCTGGGTGCAGCAGGATCTTATGGATCCCCGCACCATATCGCGAAGAGATATGCGAAATCAGGTAAACAACTACATGATGAGCGTCCTGCGCGAGGAGCCCCTCGATCCGACGCTGCTCGACTTCGACGACTGCGACGCCTTTTAAGCCGCGTTAAGATTGGCGTTAATCCTTCCTGCGACAGCCCGATTATAAACATCGGCAATAAACAACAAACGGAGGTAATCATTTGACTGCCTCCGTTATTTTTTGTCCGCTTTGATTTAGAGAGCGGAAATATAACGACAAAATCCAATATCACCGCTCGGGATACCACAAAAACGATTCTTTTAAGCGTTAATGTGCCCCTCCGGCGGGAGCGGACGAGCGATACTAGCCCCCTACGCCATATGCCGCGCACGCAGGCTTTTAATTGTCACAGAAGCCGTAAAAAAGCAGAGAGGAAATACCTCTCTGCTTTTTCATATCATTTATTATTTGCCTCGCGGTAGCGGCGGTAAATATCCTCGACATAGGCTGCGGCCTCGTGGCCTTTGCCCTCGGAGATGAGGCAGATTATATGCTCCTCCTGAGCCGCGACTTCATCCGCGCCCCAGAAGCTCACGCAGCGCTCCCAAAGCGCCTGACACGCCTCTCCAAAGGCGTTCATTATCAACGGGAACAGCGCGTTGCCGCCAAGCTCCGTCACCAGCGTCTCAAAGCGCCGCATCTCCTGAGCGCAGGCCCTTGCGCCCGCGTTTCCATCCGCAAGTTGCCGGAGCCTTTGCGCCTGAGCGCTCAGAGCCTCAATGTCCCCGGGTGTGTGCGACGACGCAAGCCTTATGAGTCCGCCGCCATATACGGCGTTGCGCATCTCCACAAGGGACGCTTCAAGGGCGCTGTCCAGAGCGCCGCCATAGCGGGTCAGGGCGGCAAAGGTCTCGAAATTGCCCTCTCTGGCGTAGTCGGCCACATATATGCCCCGCCTCGGCTCGATGTGCACAAGACCCATCCGCTCAAGATCCTCAAGCCCGAGATGCACCATCGAGCGGCTGATGTTCAGCTTTTCCGACATTTCACGCTCGCTGGGGAGCTTATCCCCCGCTTTGAGCTCACCGGAGAACACCTTGCCGATAAGCTGCTGCACAAAAAGCTCGCGCAGAGTCGGGGACGCGATCTTCTTCAGTTCCATCAGAGCTTCACATCCCGCTTCTGACTGTCGTACAGCTTATTCATGAGCGGCCGCACGACATAGAATATCAGCTTGTTATCGAGGTTCCACCAGTAAACGGCGATAAGCGCCGCAAATCCGCCCGCGCCCATGAGAGCGGCTTTTCCAAGTATTTTCGCAGTTTTCATCACATTACCATCCTTTGTTGTCATCAAAGTCAAGCAGAGTCGCATCCAGAGGCTCCTCCTGCATGACGCTGGTCATGTACTGGTTGACGACCTGACGCATATCGTTGCGGGTGAAGGTGCGGTAGTCGAACATATCGTTCGGCACGGTCAGCACATGGATGTTCGGATGATCCTTCGCCTGATCGTTTATCACACCTACCAGGCCGAGGCCGCCCTTGCAGGTAATATCCTCGTTCATCAGCACCATATCGCAGTTAAACTGCTCTGCCCGCTCCCAGAACTCAAGAAGATGCTGCCAGCCGCCGGTCAGGTGGCCGCGCATGATGCCGTGCTCATAGTTCTTCGCCGCGCCAAGCAGTGCCGCATCTGTGCTCGAAACGTCGATAGTGACGCAGCCTTCAAAGTTATCCATCTGGGCGATCGTGAGGATGCCCCAGCAGTTATACAGCCAGTTGGCCAGGTGGAAATTGAAGCACGCAGGGCCGCCCCAGTGGATCATGCGGTGGCGGGTTTTGGGGAAGCAGCTTATCTTCTGCTCATACGCCCGCTGAGCTATCTTAAGCGCCTTGCGCTGGGCCTTGCCGATATAGCTCAGACGGCCGCCGGAAAAGGCGTACATAACGGTGTGGAAAAGGTTTGCCAGCGAAAGTCCGAAGGGCGTATAGGGAGTCTTCATGAAATCCCACTGCTCCTGCTCGGCGGCGACCTCGGCGTTGTGCTTTTTCATCATTTCGATGAATGCGGCCTCGTCGAATTTTTCGCCGGTGTTTTTCTCCACGAAAGCGATGATCTTCTTCATCTGGGAAAGGGCGTATTTATCGGTCTTCTCGTCCTCCCAGCGCATGGGCAGAGTAGCGACTATGGAGGGGATATCGAACCTTCGCTCTATGAGCTGGCTGTTCATGGTGGAGGAGTCGCAGGGCATATTGTTGACTATGAGGCAGGCGCCGTTTTTGGGGTAATCGTCGTTTATCGCAATACCTGTACTCGTAGCCGACAGGCGGCAGGAGTCGGCGGGCAGGCCGTAACGCTCCATGGTATCCAGATAGAAAACAGGCAGATGCTGATCCATGTAAGTGCCGACTAGGCCCTGGAACGCCTCCATGCTCATAGGCTCAAGCGCAGGGAAGCCCGCGAGGATCTCGGGGCCCATGGTCTGCTCAAAGATGACCTGCTTATTCGCGTTCGGCGTGTCGCCGAAGCGGCGATCGCCGATCATCATGTTCGCCAGATGTCCGGTGGACGCCTTCATGATCGCGTGCATATGCGTATGCGCGACCTGGAGCGCTGGGCCGCGGACGCCTTCCATGCACTTGTCTATCCAGTGCAGGGCCGCAAGGTACGAGCCCAGCCAGCGGTACTCGAGCATACCGCGCATGATGCGCACGGGACTTTTTGCGACGAACGCGCCCATGATGCCCAGATTGACTATCCACTGGGTGAAGTCATACCATGTATCCTCAAGGCCGCGCCATTCGCGGTGCTTTGCAATTCCGGTCTTGTCGTAGAAGCGGTCGCGCGAGCCCTTTTCGTTTTTATAAGGATTTAGTTTTTTCCAATCCATCACTTTTTACCTCCCTGAAGCTTCTTGATCTCAAGGCTTTCCACAAAGGCCTGGAAGCGGGTGCGGAGCTGCCCGGCGGAGGCAAGGGTATATTCCTTCTCTATGCCCAGACAGGGAATGCCGAAATCCTCGTTGAACACCTGATTTGCCAGAACGCGTTCATAGCTCCAGAACTCGCAGAACTTCATCTGCTCGTACAGAACGCCGTCGGCCTTATACTCCCTGCACAAATTCCTTACATACTCCCTGCGCTCTTCGCTCTTTTCCCTGTTCATGAAGCGGGGGCACTGGCTGCTGAGCAGATAATGGCGCGCGATGGCTTCAAGCGCGGTCTCGCCGTCTCTCACCTCGATCTCCTCCCTGCCCGGCAGGCTGCCGAAGCAGTAGCGGTCGGCCACGACGAAAGCGCCGCAGCTCTCGAGCAGCTTTGTAAACTCCGGATCGTCTATCTCGGAGCCGGCCACGACCAGGCGCACCCTGTACCATGGTTCGGCGTCCGGCTCGCGCTTTTTAAGCTCCTCGAGCGTTTCCTTGAGGTAGGGCAGGATAAGCTCCAGCGGGCAGACCTGCGATATGAGCTGGATGACATGGAACTCATAGCCCGTGATGGGGGGATTGGGCAGCTTGCGCATATCGCCGATCTCGCTTATAACGCGGCAAAGCTCGTTGTGTCTCTCGATCGCCTCGAGCAGCGCGTTTTCGGAAACGTCCACGCCGCAGGTGTCGTGCAGCCTGTCGAGTATATAAAACTGCAGTTGCTCGGCGTAGTGCTCAAGCACATCGGCGTCGGGTACGAAGGGCACGTCCATCATGGACAAGAAGAATTTGGGGTTTTTCTTTTTCACAAGGCCGAGTATCTCAAAATGCTCGTGACCCCGGTGCATCATCTGGCAGGTCTCGGCGCTCAGCAGCGCGGAAAGGTAGTCGTAGCCGCCCTCGATACCGCGCTCAAGGATGCTTCGTGTGTAGGAACAGATCTTGCTGGACATATAATAGGTGCCGACGTCCGTGGTGCCCGTATTCGGGGCGCGCAGCCTCGATGCAAAGCAGCCGGACAGGTTGAGAAGCACTTCCGGGATAAAATAGCAGGAATAGCCCAGAGCCAACTTCCCCTCCGAGACCGCCTGCTGCACGAGCTCGTTATCAGCCTCCTGCAGCAGCTTCTCGAAGTAGATAAGATGCTTCAAGTCTTTCATAGTTTCCTCCTAACAATATAATCTGGTTTAACCAGAGCTCTTGATAATAAAATATCAGATTCCAGTCTGATATGCAAGGCTTTTAATAAGAAAAAATTATAATCACCCCACATTTTGGCTTAACCACCGGCAACTGGTCTTGGCAGACGGCCAACTCGCATTTGGATAGTACATATCTATATTGCGTCAGCCCTGCCGCGCTGCCGGAGAGCAATTTGCGTTTAGATTATGCGTATATTTACTGCGACAGCCCGATTATAGACTGCTGCAATATTCGGTACATCTCCATTTTCTAAATGGCCGTACCGTCAAGCCCCCGCACCCGTAGTGGCGAGCGTCTCTCGTCCGGTATTGCCATACGGGCAATTCGGCCCAAGGCTTAAAAGAATCGTAATTGCTGGTGCCCGACCGGTAAGATCGGAAATCGTCGTTTAATTGCCGCGGGACGGGATATAGTCGGGCTGACGCAAAAACGATGCGCACGATCCAAATGTGGATTGGCCGTGCGCCGAGCACACGGACGAGCGATGCTCGCCACTACGATGAGGTTATTCTGTAACTCTGACGTAAAAATCCCCCCGACGCCGTTTCGGCGTCGGGGGATCGTCTTATAAAAAAGTTACTTCACAACGACATTATCCTCGCCGAGCATTTCTTTTAGCTCGGCTATGAGGGCATCGTGGATGACGCAGCTTGCGCCGATGCGCTTTTTCTCTTTCTCGCAGTAGATTATCATCTGCTGCCGCCCAGGGAACATGGTGAGGATGAGCTCGATACGCTTGAGCTCGGGAGCTGTGCTGCTCGGGAGCTTGACCCAGAGCTTTGCTCCCTCGCCGATCGGCCGCATTGGAGCCTTTGGCGCCGGCTCCGCCCTCATATTGCCCAGATCTTCGATAGGGCGTATGGTGTCCACCATGAGCTGGGGATCCTTTTCGTCGCGCAGGGATATCCTTCCCTTTACTATGACCGGCGCGTTATCCTTTATAAAGCCTCCGCCCGTGTCCAGCGCGCGCTGGAAGGCTATGAGTTCCATAGCGCCGCTGTCGTCCTCAAGATTTATATAGCTCATGAGGGTGCCGGACTTGGTGGCGCGCGTCCTGCTTGACTGGATCACCCCCGCCACGGTTACGGCCTGTCCGTCGGAATAGGTCTTCGCCCCCTCCTCGGAGCTGAAATCGCTCATGATCGAGCCTATGGGGACGATACCTGCGCGGCGCACTGCTTCGCGGTATTCGTCCATGGGGTGGCCGCTCAGGTACAGGCCGGTGGTCTCCTTTTCCATCGCCATGAGCTCCGCGCGAGTGAATTCCTCGACCTCGGGGATCTTTATCCGGATGGCGGCAATGTCGGCAAAGTCCGGCTCGCCGAAGAGGTTGAGCTGGCCGTCGATATTGCTGCGGCTCTCCTGCTGGATGCCGTCGATCATCACTCCGGCGATCTGGAGCAGAGCCTTGCGCTTATAGCCCATGCTGTCAAACGCGCCAGAACGGATGAGATTTTCCACCGCGCGGCGGTTGAGATCCCGCCCCGCCATGCGGCGGCAGAAGTCCTCAAGGCTGCGGAACGGGCCGTCCTCGGCGCGGCGGGCGATCAGCTCGTTTATAAAGCCGCGGCCTATGCTCTTTATGGCGACAAGGCCGAAGCGGATGTTATTCCCTATAACGGAGAAATCCGCGGCCGATTCGTTCACGTCCGGAGGCAGCAGCTTTATGCCCATATCCCTGCAATCGGCGATGTACTCGGCGATCTTGAGGCTGTTGTCCAGCACCGAGGACAGCAGCGCAGCCATATACTGCTGCGGGTAGCGGCGCTTCATGTACGCCGTGCGGTAGGACACGACGGCGTAGCTCACAGCGTGAGCCTTGTTGAAGGCGTAGCTTGCAAAGTCGAGTATCTCGTCGTAGATGCTGTTTGCAACGGTCTCGGGTATACCGCGCTTTATCGCGCCGTCGATGCCGCGGCTTGCGTCGCCGTGGACGAAGGCGACGCGCTCGGCGTCGATGATCTTGTGCTTTTTCTTGGACATGGCGCGGCGGATCATATCCGCCTGACCTAATGAGAAGCCGGCAAGCCGGCGGAAGATCTCGATGACCTGCTCCTGATAGACTATGCAGCCGTAGGTGACTTCGAGGATGGGCTTTAAAAGCTCGTGCTTGTAGCTTATTTTATCGGGGTTGGCGGAGCACTCGATGAACTTGGGGATGCTGTCCATGGGGCCTGGGCGGTAGAGGGCTATGACGGCTGTGATATCCTCTATGCTCTTCGGCTTGAGGCCGGTGCAGACGCCGGTCATGCCGGTGCTTTCAAGCTGGAACACGCCGCTGGTCTTTCCGGCGGAGATCATGTCGAACACTGCCTTATCCCCGTCGGGAATCTTCTCGACCTCAAATTCAGGCTCCGCCTCGCGCACCATTTTCGCCGCATCCTCGAGCACCGTCAGGTTTCGCAGGCCGAGGAAGTCCATTTTCAGCAGCCCCAGCTCCTCAAGCGTGGTCATCTGGTATTGCGTGACGACGGATTCGTCGTTTTTCGACAGCGGTACATATTCGTACACCGGCCTGTCGGTTATCACAACTCCCGCCGCGTGCATACTGGCATGGCGCGGCATGCCCTCGAGCGCTTCGGCGACGTCAATGAGCCTGTGGAGCGTCTCGTCGGTCTCGTACATATCACGAAGCGGCTTTGACAGCTTCAAGGCCTCTTTTATCGTCATGTTGAGCGCCGTTGGTACGTTTTTGGCCACGGCGTCGGTCTCGGCGTAGCTCACGTCGAGCACACGCCCCACGTCGCGGATTGCGGCGCGGGCGGCCATAGTGCCGAAGGTGACGATCTGAGCAACGTGATCACGGCCGTACTTGCGGTTGACGTAGTCGATGACCTCGCCCCTGCGGTTGACGCAGAAGTCGATGTCGATATCGGGCATGCTCACGCGCTCGGGGTTTAAGAAGCGCTCGAAATAAAGGCTGTATTTTATCGGATCGACGTCCGTGATGCCCAGCGTATAGGAAACGACGCTGCCTGCGGCGGAACCTCTGCCCGGCCCCACGGGTATCTTCTGCGACTTTGCGTAGCTTATGAAGTCCGAGACGATGAGGAAGTAATCCACAAAACCCATTTTGTTTATCATTTCAAGCTCGTAGTCGAGCTGGGTCCTGACCTCGCCGCCATCATTGGGGTAGCGTTCGTGAAGCCCTTTTTCGCAGAGCTTTTTCAGATACGCGAAGCTGTCCTTCTCGCCTTCGGGAAGACGAAAGCGCGGCAGCTTATAGCGCCCGAACTCAAAGTCGTAACTGCACATATCCGCGATCTTCGCCGTATTGTCGGCGGCCTCGGGATATTCCGGAAAGAGAGAGCGCATCTGCGCTTCGTCCTTAATGTAAAATTCCTCTGTCTCGAACTTCATGCGGGCGGGGTCGGCGACCGATTTCTGCATCTGCACGCACATGAGAACGTCCTGATAATACGCGTCCTTTTTCTCAAGATAGTGCGCGTCGTTGGTCAGCGCAAGGGGTATTCCCGTCTCGCAGTGTATCCTTATGAGCCCCTCGGCGGCGCGGCGCTCGATCTCAAGGCCGTGATCCTGTATCTCAAGATAAAAGCCATCCGGCCCAAAAAGCTCATGAAGCTCAAGCGCTTTTTTCTTCGCGCCCTCATAGTTTCCCGACGTCAGCATTCTCGGTATCGCCCCCGCGACGCAGCCGGAAAGGCAGATAAGCCCCGCCGAGTGCTCGTTCAGCAGCTCCCAGTCGATGCGCGGCTTTATGTAGAAGCCCTCGGTGAACGCCGAGGACACGAGATAGCACAGGTTTTTATAGCCCTCCTCGTTTCTGCACAGCAGGATGAGGTGGGTGTATTCCGAGTCGACGCCGTGTTCCTTATGGAAGCGCTCTCTCGGCGCAACATAGACCTCGCAGCCGATTATGGGCTTTATCCCCGCGGCGCAGCAGGCCTTGTAAAATGCGACGGCGCCGTACATGACGCCGTGGTCGGTTATCGCAACGGCGGTCTGCCCCAGCTCCTTGACGCGCCTGACGAGCCCCTCGACACGGCATGCGCCGTCCAGCAGCGAATACTCGGTATGAACATGAAGATGTACAAAGCTCATTATTTTTCTCGTTTCTGTATCCATTTTTTCATAAGCACAGACGCTCAGCCGCCCAAAAAGATCAGGCATATGCCAATAAGCAGCAAAAACGCGGATATAAGCTCGGGGCTTATATGCGAAAGCTGGACGGCATAGCCCGGCCTTCTCGCGGAATAGTACACGGACGTATACACATTTTTGGTTTGCCGCTTTTTATTTCCAGCAAGGCACTTTCTTTAAGAGGGGACACGGAAATAATGCCGACCTCTACGGGAATCTCTCTGCCGTCGATGTCCACAGTCCATTGCCGGTCCTTTCTCTGCCGGAAAGCGGCCATGTTGGCATGTACTCCGGAGGATATGACCCTCGCGTAATATTTTTTGCCGGTAAGTACAATGAAGTATTTGTCGAAAACGCACCAGAGCGCCACGATTACCAGAACGGCGCCGATAATCTCTTTCACCGGCCCGTTCCCCCCTCTGGTTTATATGTCAAAAGCTTTTTGAGCCTGTGGCTCAGGCAGCTTTTGGACACCTGCGGACATGACAGCAGCGCAAGATCGGCAAGGCTCGCCTCAGGGTTTGCAAATCGCAGCAGCGCCGCCTCCTGGAGCTTCTCCGGCAGGCTGTCGATGCCGTAGAGCCTGTCAATACGGCGTATGGCCTCCATCTGCTCGGCTGCTGCGGCAACGACCTTGTCCGCGTTTGCCGAATCGCAGTTTACCTTGCGGTTTATGCTGTTTTTCATATCCTTTTCGATCTTGGCGCTCATCACGTCCATGGCCGATATCGGTGCGCCGATGGTGGTGAGCAGATCCTCGATATGCTCGCTTTTTTTAAAATACAGCAGACGGTTGCCCTTTCGCTCGGCCTCCTTCGGTGAAAAGCCCATCTCCAGCAGCACCGAATACGCCTCGCGGCTGACGCTGTAATGCGTGGTCGCAAGCTCAAGATGATAACGCTTTTCCGGATCCGTGACCGAGCCGCCGGCGAGAAACGCGCCCCGGACGAAGGACGCTTTGCAGCAGGGATCCTCAATAACACCGAAATTTATATGCAGCGAGGGACTTTCCATGTCGTTGCCGAAGGCGTCGTAGATTATTTTTATCTTCTCCGGCCGCGTTATGCCGAAGCTTCTCTTTGCGCCGTCCGGCTCCGGCAGCCTGTCAAAGCCGATGCCGAAGGCTTTTTTGAACAAATGCGGCAGCCGCTCGGCAAATTCTCCGCAGGCGGTGCTTATGCGTATCTCCCTCGGCGAGAAGCTGCGGCAGTACAGCAAAATGCCGTAGGCCTCGGCGACCGCGCAGCATTTGCGCTCGACCCGAGGCTCGCACAGTTCGCTCTTAACTTTTTGCGCAAAAGTTTTTTCCATCGTTTTTCCCTATCGCTGCAACATTTTACGATGTCGATTTTGCGGTATCGCGACCGGTAATATCGGAGATGTCTTTATTGCACTCGCGCTCTTAATAACCTTGCAGGGGCGAGCATTGCTCGTCCGCCGGTGGCTGCCGGAGGAGCTGTCCGCATTTAGATAGAACATATCGTCGTTGCGTCAACCCGACCGGCGATAATGGTAATCGTCGTTTTATTTCCCGCTTGCCGGCGGGCGGACGGCCAATGGCCGCCCCTACAGGTGCGGAATTTTAAAACTCTCTGTCATTTAGAAAATGGAGATGTTATAGAATATTCCCTTAGGATATAATCGGCAACCGCAAAAGCTACACGCGCCTTTCTCAATGCGAATTGCCGGTATGGCAATACCCAAGCCTAAGCCTTCGTGAGGTCGCGGTTTATGCTGACGACCGGCACGCCCATACACTTTAAATGCCCCGCGAGGGCGGAGGCTATCGCCACGCTGCGGTGGCGGCCGCCGGTGCAGCCGACGGCGATGGTGAGACTGTACTTGCCCTCCTCGATGTAGTGCGGCAGCAGGTACTCTATCATGTCCGTGAGCTTGTCCATAAATATGTTGGTCTGCTCGAACTTGAAAACATAATCGCGCACGTCAGCATCCAGCCCGCTGTGAAACTTCAGCTCCTCAACATAAAAGGGATTGGGCAGGAAGCGCACATCGAATACAAGATCCGCGTCCAGCGGCATACCGTACTTAAATCCGAAAGACACCACGTTTACCACTATCGACCTGTCGGTCGCGGAGTCGGAAAAATGCGTGTACAGCTCGTTGTGGAGCTGGCCCAGGGTCAGATGCGAGGTGTCAACGATGTAATCGGCAATATCCCGAATAGGCCTGAGCTGCTCTTTTTCCTTGGCGATGGCATCCTCAATGGAGCCGCCCACCTTTGCCGCCAGCGGGTGCGGACGGCGGGATTCCTTATAGCGCTTTATGATGATCTGGGGCTCGGCCTCCATGAACAGTATCTTATAGCCAAAGTCCATGGTCTTAAGCTCCTCAAGAGCGCTGAAAATATCCTTGTTGCCGTTTTTCTCGCGCACGTCGGTAACGAGCGCGACCTTCTCATAGCGTCCCTTCGTCGCGGCGCACAGCTCCGCAAATTTCGGGATAAGCGCCGCCGGCATATTGTCAACGCAGTAGTAATCCAGATCCTCTATTATGTCCGCCGCCTGGCTCTTGCCGCCGCCGGACAGTCCCGTTATTATCAAAAATTCCATAAGCTCACCTCAGCTCGGTTTCACTTCACCATTCTCTTTCGCAGCAGCCGCGCGGGACTCAGCCTGCTCCTGCATCTGCTGCATGAAGCTCTGTCTTCTCAGTCTCCAGTCGTCCACCAGCAGCATACCCCTGGGGTAGATCCTGATCTCCGGCTCGAGGGTCACCTTCGTTTTCGCATAGACCTCGCGGCGGACATGATCCAGCAGCGCCACAACGTCGTCATAAGTGGCGTTGCCGCTGTTTACCGCAAAGCCCGCGTGCTTTTCGCTTATCTGCGCGCCGCCGACGGCGTAGCCCTTGAGGCCGCACCGGTCTATGAGCGCCGCGGCATAGCCGCCCTCCGGACGCTTGAAGGCGCTGCCGGCGGAGGGCATATCCAGAGGCTGACTGTTTCTTCGCTTCTCGTTCATCTCCCGCATCCTCGCCGCGATGGCGTCCGGATCGTCGGGGGTGAGCCGGAACACAGCCCCCATTATGGCGCAGCTTATCTTTTCAAAATTGCTGTACCGGTAGGCAAATCCGCAGTCGGCGCCCTTGACCTCCGTCAGGGCCTGATCGGGAATAAAATACACGACGACGCTGTCTGTAACGTCCTTCATCTCCCCGCCGTAGGCCCCCGCGTTCATCAGAACGCCGCCGCCGACGGAGCCCGGGATACCGGAGGCGAATTCCAGGCCGCTCAGACCATTTGCCTGCGCGAACTGTGCAAGCTTGGCAAGCGATACGCCTGCCTCGGCGTATATTGTATTCTCCTGCTCGCCCATGCGTATTTTCTGGAGATTTTCCGTGCTTATGACCATGATATCAAGCCCCTCCTCGGGGATGATCAGGTTCGTGCACTTGCCCACGGTCAGGGGTAGGACATCGTTCATGTGCAGGTAAAACATCACCTTGGACATCTCAAAGACGTCCTTCGGCGCGGCGTAGGCTCTGACCTCTCCGCCGACCTTGAACGAGCAGTGCTCGCGCATGCTCTCATGCTCGCGCAGGTCGAGTTTCGGCATTTCCGCTTTGATCTTTTCTATTGCTTTTTCCAAACCTTCCATGGCTGCTCCTTTAAATCATGCCTGAGTCAACGGCAAAGTCGTGATTTGATGCGAGGGCCTCGGCGGCGTTGTAGCCCATTTTCTTCTGGCGGTTGTTCATGGCCGCAAGCTCCAGTATTACAGCAAGGTTGCGCCCCGGGCCGACGGGTATCGTGATGCTGGGCACCGTGACGCCGAGTATATTCTCGACCTCGCTCGTGAGCCCCAGCCGGTCGTAGGCCTTGTTATCGTCCCAAGGCTCCATGTTAACGACAAGGTCGATGGCGCTCTCGGGCTTTACCGAGCCCACGCCGTACAGGTGGCGCACATCCACGACGCCGATGCCCCTGAGCTCCATGTAATAGCGTATGAGCTCGGGGGCCGTACCGACAAGGCTGTTTTTATTCACACGGCGGATATCAACGGCGTCGTCGGCAATGAGCCTGTGGCCGCGCTTTATAAGCTCCAGCGCCGTTTCGCTCTTACCGATGCCGGAGTCGCCCGTCAAAAGCACGCCCTCGCCGTGGATCTCGACCAGCACGCCGTGCACGGTGGTGCGGGGCGCGAGATGCGTGTGCAGGGAGACGATGACGTTGGCCATGAAGTCGGAGGTGTCCTCCGTAGTTGTGAACACATTGCAGTCGTATTTTTCCGCCATCTCAAGACACTCCGGAAACGCCTCCGTGCCGTGGCATATCACCAGCGCCGCTATGTTGAGCTTCATCAGCTCCTCGAAGCAGCTTCGGCGCTCGCTCTCGGTCTTCAGCTCAAGATACGTGCTCTCAACGCGGCCTATTATCTGCAATCTCTTGGGGTCAAAATAGTTGTAAAAGCCCGCGAGCTGCAGCGCCGGACGGTTGACGTCTGCCACCGTTAGGATGCGCGTATCGTAATCGGCGGAGGTATGCAACGGCGTCAGGCCGTGCTCCTTCGCTACGGTCTTGAGCTTTACGGAATATTTACTTGCCATTGCAGCACTTCCTTCTGTTATTTTATGCTGTTATATATTTATTTAATATTAACCTCTAAACAGCTATTTTGCAATGCTTTTTAAGTCCGCGAAAATTTTACTTGCAATTGCGGTTACATTCTGTTATTATTAATGGGCTGTCTGGGGTTAACCCTCAGGCTAAACACAAGCAAGGAGGTGCTTCAATTTATGGCAAAATGTCAGTTTTGCGACAAGGGCGTGTCCTTTGGTATCCAGGTTTCACATTCCCACAGACGTTCCAATCGTACATGGAAGCCCAATGTGAAGCGCGTCAAGGCCATCGTGGACGGAAGTCCCAAGCACGTTTACGCATGCACTCGCTGCCTGCGCAGCGGCAAGGTCACCCGCGCTGTGTAATATTGATATTACCCGAAACAAGCTCGCCTTTAACGGCGAGCTTTTTTCGTTCTTTTTAAATCGTTGCGACGCTTTGTGTAATCTCTATTTCCGGTGCCCGACCGGTGGGATTTCAAGTTATAGGTTTTGCACTCGCGCTCTCGTCCGCACCCGCTATTTTAGAGACGCGCTGCCATACGACTGATCCGCATTGAGATCGGTGGTTATTATTTTTGCTATGTCCCGATTATATCCTGCGCCCGTAGGGGCGAGCAATGCTCGCCCCTGCAATTGCCATTGGGGAAACCCGAGTTAAGACGGTGCGTGTCGTTGTTGCAGATACCCGACCGGTAACAAGGGAGATGTATCTAAAATCTCCGCAGGATATATTCGGGCTGTCGCAATAGTGATGCGCGCACGATTTTAATGCGGATCAGCCGTGCGGCAGTACCGGATTGGCCGTCTGCCAGGACATACGGTAACCTATGCCTATATGGGTCTGAATAAACTGAGGATGCGCGGGATCCGTCTCGAGCTTTTTGCGTAGCGTCGCCATGAATACGCGCAGCGAGGGCACGTCGGCAGCCGCCGTGCCGCCCCAGACCTCCTTCAGAATATAGTTATGCGTTAGCACCTTGCCGGTGTTTCGCGCGAGCAGGCACAGGAGCTTATACTCTATGGGCGTGAGATGTATCTCCTCTCCGCAGAGGTAGGCGCAGCCGGCGGCGTAGTCTATCTTCAGTCCGCCGTTTTCGTAGACGCTGGACTCCTCGCCGAGGCGGCGGCTGTCGTACCGCACGCGCCTTAACGCGACGCGCAGCCGCGCAAGAAGCTCATCAACGGAGAAGGGCTTTGTCAGATAATCGTCCGCTCCCGCGTCCAAAGCGGCGACCTTGTCGAAATCCTCGCTCCTCGCGGAGACGACGATTATGGGCATGTTGCTCCACGAGCGTATCTTGCGTATCACGTCTACGCCGTCCATGTCCGGAAGCCCCAGATCCAGCAGCACGACGTCCGGCTTGGCCGACAGCGCCTCCATAACGGCGCCCGCGCCGGTTTTCGCACACTTATAGCGGTAATCCTGTGTTTCAAGGGTCGCGGCAATCAGATTTGCCACCGCGTTATCGTCCTCAACGACCAATATCTCAGGTTTATTCATTCGTCTTGACCTCCGCCTTTGGCAGGCTGAAACTGAACGCCGCTCCATGCGGGGCGCTGTCCTCGACGGATATCTCCCCGCCGTGTGCGCTTACGATGCTCCTGCAAAGAGCAAGCCCCAGCCCCATACCCCGACGGCCGTCGCCGCGGGCGTTATCCGCAGTGTAGAACATATCGAATATTTTCTCCTTCGCCTCGTCGCTTATACCCGGGCCGTCATCGGCGACCCTGACAGTGACGAGGTCTCCGTTTTCCTGCGCGGAAAGCTCGATGTGCGAGCCGGGCGGCGTGTATTTGACCGCGTTGTTTATAAGGTTTATGAGCACCTGCACCACAAGCCGCCCGTCCATATACGCCATCAGCAGCTCATCGGACAAATTCACGGTGACGCAGTGCTTTTCAGCCTTTCTGTCCATATGCGCGACCGCCTCGCGGAACACGTCGTCAAGAAGCTCCGGCTGCATATTCGCCAGCCGGCTTCCCTCCTCGATTCGGGTCATAGCCAGCAAATTTTCGACAAGATTGATGAGCCACATGGAATCGTCGTATATTGAGCCGTACAGCTTCCCTCGCTTATCGCTGTCCATATCGTTTTCCATCAGCAGGGCGGCGGTACCGGAAATGCTGGTGAGCGGAGTACGAAGATCGTGAGATATCGAGCGCAGAAGATTCGCCCTCAGCTCCTCGGCGCGGGCTTTTTCCTCGATCTCGCGCTTTTCGCGCAGGTTGTTTTCATTTTCGAGTATCAGCCCGCACTCGTCGAGTATCGCCACCATCAGGGTCTTTTCAAAGCTCTCAAGGCGCTCCGCGCCCTTCATTGCGACACAAACGACCGCAAGCACCGGCCCTGTGCCCCTTATGGCCATATAAAACCCGTTTGCGTTCGGGCGGACATTGGTGAAGCTTCCCGCACGCCTGTTATTCAGGAGCACCCAGCGGGCGGTCTCCCGCTCGAAGGGGCCGAGGTAATCGTCAAATCTCGCGTCCCTGTAAAACGGAAACCGCATGGGTTCGAGCAGCTCCCCGTCCTGTGTCTGATAAACAAGAAGATCCCGTTCGAGCAGCTTCATGAGCTGGGAGGCGGTCACGGACAGTATAGCCTCCTCGCTTTCGGCTTTCTGGAGCTTCTGGCTCGTTTCAAGCAGTATGTCCGTGCGGTATGCCCGCTGCGCCGTCTGCCGCGTCTGCCGCTTTATCCGCACAGTTAGGGAGGATATGAAAAGCGCCGCGGCAAACATCACCACGAAGGTGGCAATATAGTTCGGGCTTGCCGACAGCGAGTGGTACGGCTCCGTGAAGAAAAAATTAAATACCAGTACCGACAGCACCGAGGCGGCAAGGCTGTAGCTCCTGCCCTCCGTGAGCATAGCGACGCCCAGCACGCCGAGGATATACAGCATTATGACATTTGCCGTGGACAGGCCGAGCCGCGTGAACAGAAAGCCCGCGAGGGTACTCAGGGTGAGCAGCAGAGCGGTCTTCAGCACATCGGAGGCTCTGAACCGTTCCTCGGATAATCTGCGGCTCGGGGCGAGGACTGCGGCGTTGGACTGATCCGGGATAATATAGATGTCCATATCCGGCACAAGCTCGCCGAGGCAGTCGATAAGGTTTTTGCGCGGGATTATTCCGTGCTTGAGGGGGCTTCTGCCCAGCACTATCTTCGTTGCGCCGCTGACCCGTGCATACTCGGCGATCTGAGTGGCGGCGTCCTCGCCATAGAGGGTCGTCACCTGCGCGCCGAGCCTTTTTGCAAGGCGGGCGTTTTCCGCGAGCCTCGCGCGCTGCTCCTTATCGCTCTGCTCAAAATTCGGCGGCTCGACAAAAAGCGCCGAGATCGAGCCCCTGAACGCCTCCGCCAGCTTGGCGCCGGCTCGGATGACCCTTGCGTTCGAGGGCGAGCCGGAAAGGCATATCAGTATTTTTTCCTCGCGCTCCATTATTCCGCACCTCACTTTCGCGGCTATTGTATCACATCAGCGCTCTTATCAAAAGCGGCTTTCCCATTATTTTGCTTGACCTTAATGCAATTTTAATGCGCAGGGCTTTGTTCTAATCCCGTTCTAATGTCTTTGGTGGTACATTTTCCTCAGCGAAACCGGAAAAGAGGTTTTAAACATGAGGATCGTTATCGTCGGCTGCGGCAAGATCGGCCAAAGCATACTCAAGAGCCTGGTTCAGGAAAACCACGAGATAGTCGCCGTGGATTCCGACCCTGACGTTATAAACAGCATAGCCGGCAACTACGACGTCATGGGCATCTGCGCAGCCGGCACACAATGCAAAACGCTTTCCGACGCGGCGGTTCATAGCGCGGAGCTGTTCATCGCCACAACGGGCTCGGATGAGCTCAATATGCTGAGCTGCTTTCTTGCAAAGCGCATGGGAGCAAAGCACACCGTCGCGCGCATACGCGGGCAGGAATACAGCAACGAAAATCTCAAATTCATAAAGCAGCAGCTTGAGCTGTCCATGGTGATAAATCCCGAGCAGCTCACCGCGCAGGCCATATTCAACATACTCAAATTCCCCTCAGCCGTGAAGTCGGAGACCTTCACCCGCCGCCGTTTTGAGATGGCGGAGCTGAGCGTCAAGCCCTCCTCGCCGCTGGACGGAGCAAGACTTTCAGAGCTCAGGCGGAGGTACAGCGCGGCCTTTCTTGTGTGCGCGGTACTGCGCGGCGGAAAGGCGTATATACCCGGCGGCAGCTTCGTGCTGGAGTCCGGCGATAAGCTGGGGCTCTTGGCCGCGCCCGAGGATATGCAGAAGCTGCTGCGCGGCATGGGCATACTGCAAAAAAGCGCGAAGCACGTCATGATACTGGGCGGCAGCAGGATCGCCCGATACCTTGCCGAAGAGCTGATACGCAGCGAAAACAGCGTAAAGATAATCGAGAAGGATGAGGAGCGCTGCGCCGAGATGTGCGGCACGCTCCCGGGCAACACGCTCGTTATCTGCGGCGACGGCACCGACCACGACCTTCTCACCGAGGAGGGGCTCGACCGCGCCGACGCCTTTGTAGCGCTCACGGGCATGGACGAGGAGAACCTGCTCGTCTCCTATTACGCGCTCGGCCGAAGAGTGCCCAAGGTAATAGCCAAGATCAGTCAGGACAGCTATTCGGACATAGGCGGCCAGCTCGGCATAGACTGCGTCGTTTCGCCCAAGCATATCACTGCGGATATACTCGTGCAGTACGCAAGAGCCCTCCAGAACTCGCTCGGCAGCAGGATCGAGACTCTGTATAGCCTGATGAAAGGCAGGGTCGAGGCGCTGGAGTTCGATGTGGCTGATGATTTCGCCTGCGCGGGTGTGGCAATAAGGGAGCTTCGCCTGAAGCCCGACATACTGCTTGCGGGGATCATCCGCGGCGAGAAAACCATCATCCCGGGCGGAGGCGACGTTATCCTGCCCCGTGATCGCGTCATCGTGATCGCCGCAGGGCAAAGACTTTGTGATTTATCGGATGTGATAGCTTGAAATATAAGATCGTTCTTCATACCGTCGGCAGGGTGATCCTCTTCGAGGCCGCGCTGCTGCTCCTGCCGCTTGCGGTGTCGCTCGTCTATGGCGAGAGCTGCGCAGAGGCTTTTATCCTGACTATCCTGATCGCGGCGGCGCTGGGCTTTGCCGTTTCGCTGCTTTGCCGGAGCGGCGAAAAGGATATCTTCATCCGCGAGGGCTTTGCGATCGTATCCCTTTCGTGGATCAGCATCTCCGCCCTCGGCGCTCTGCCCTTCGTCATAAGCGGCGAGATCCCCTCCTGTATAGACGCGTTTTTCGAGACCGTCAGCGGCTTTACAACGACCGGCGCCTCCATCCTGACCGACGTCGAGAGCATGAGCCGCGGGCTTTTGTTCTGGCGAAGCTTCACCCACTGGCTGGGCGGCATGGGTGTGCTGGTGTTCGTCATGGCGATCATGGAAAAGGTCCCCGACCGCTCGATAAACATTCTTCGTGCCGAGATGCCCGGACACAGCGTCGATAAGCTGGTGCCGCGCTCGAGGAGCACCGCCAAGATACTGTACTACATATACCTTGCGCTGACCGTGCTGGAGACGGTTTTTCTCCTGTGCGGAGGTATGCCGCTGTACGACAGCATCATCCACGCCCTCGGCACCGCAGGCACGGGCGGCTTCGGCATAAAGGCCGACAGCATCACGTCCTACAGCCACTATCTGCAGTGGGTCATCACGGTGTTCATGCTTCTGTTCGGCGTGTGCTTCAACCTCTATTACCTGATCCTGATGAAAAGATGGAGGACGGCTCTCGGCTCCAACGAGCTCAGGTGCTATCTGAGCATCGGCTTTGCCGCCTTTGTGCTCGTGACGGTAAATATCTATCCAATGTACGGGAGCATAGCGGACGCGGTTCGCCTTTCGGCCTTTCAGGTGTCCTCTGTCCTCACGACAACGGGCTATGCGACCGCTGATTTTAACCTCTGGCCGCAGCTTTCAAAGGCGGTGCTTTTCCTGCTGATGTTCGCGGGCGGCTGCATGGGCTCCACTGCGGGCGGGCTGAAGATATCCCGTATCGTCGTGCTGGCGCAGTCTGTGAGAAACGAGCTGCGCAGGGCGCTGCTGCCGAGGTCGGTAAGCTCAGTCAGGCTCAACGGCCGGCGGCTGGAGCCCCAGGAGGTAAAAGCCGTTCACTCCTACTTTGCCGTTTACCTTACCGTTATTATTACCGCATTCCTTCTCATAAGCTTCGAGCCCTTTGGCTTTGAGACGAATTTCTCCGCAGCTGTCTCCTGCGTGAACAACATTGGCCCGGGCTTCGGCCTTGTGGGGCCGGCAGCCAGCTACGCGGCCTTTTCCGGCTTTTCAAAGTTTGTTCTGTCGCTCGCCATGCTGTTGGGAAGGCTTGAAATATTCCCAATGCTGCTGCTTTTCTCGCCGCAGCTCTGGTCAAGAAGATAGACCTCGTCCGCATGCGCCGCTGATTTCAAAGCGGCAGAATGGAGATTACTATGGAAATCATCGTTTTATCAGTCTGTCTTATCGTAATCTTCGCCTCCGGCTTCCTCGCGATAAAGCTGATCTTCCCCGCGCCGAAAAGACGCGCAAGAAGGAACGGCAGAAGGCGGCGCTGATTTCAGCCTCGTTTCAAGTCGGGGGGTTAATATTACTTTGAAATAAGCGAAAGCTTTTTCATCTTCATCTCTATTCTCCTAAAGATCAGGGAGCATTGAATTTCTTCAATGCTCCCTGATTATTTATACGGTTTTCGCAGTCTTATTCCCGCGCCGTTCAGTTCCTATCAAGGTGGACGTTAAGATGATCGTAGCTCATCTCAACGCCGCATTCGGCAAAGCATTCGCGGATATTCTCGTTGAGCGCAAACAGCACGTCCCAGTAATCCTCGCTCCTGCACCAGACGCGCACCGTGTACTCCACCGAGCTGCTGCCGAAGCCGCTTATTGCCGCGAACGGCTCGGGATCGCTCAGCACACGCTCATCCTTCGCGGCGGCGGCAAGGGCGGCTGTGCGAACATCCTCCGTCGCGCTGTCGTATGACGCGGTGACGGAAACGATGACCCGCCGCAGGGGCTCGGCGCTGTAATTTATGATCTTGCCTGAGGTTATATCGCCGTTGGGCGCGTAAACAACGCGGTTATCCGGCGTATTGAGCGCCGTATAAAACAGGCCGACGCTTTTGACGGTGCCGCCCTCTCCTCCGACCTGGACATAGTCGCCGACCTTGAACGGACGGGTGGTGAGAATGGTGATGCCGGAAAAAAGGTTTGACAGCAGCCCCTGCAGCGCAAGCGACAGCGCGACGCCCGCAACCGACAGCACCGCCACGAGGCTCGTCACCGGTATGCCGAGGCTGCCCGCGATGATTATGATCGCAATGACCCAAAGCACGGCCCTGATGGCGCTGGAAAAGAAGGTCTTCAGGCTGGCGTCGATGTGCTTTGACCGATCCAGCATCTTTTCAAAGGCTCTGCACAGTATCTTTATCGCGGCATAGCAGACGATATATATCAGGACGGCGGAAAGTATGGAGCTGAGGGAGATGTCGCCCAGCTTGATATCAGCTAAAGAATTCAAAAATTCCATGATATCACCCCAATTTCAGCTCCCGACAGGAGCCCACGCCGAAGGTTTTTTCCATCTCGGCCTTGTAACGCGGGAAAAACTCCGCCGGCATGAGCGCCTGAACGCAGCCGGCAAAGCCGCCGCCGTGGACGCGCCACGCTCCGACCCGGTCGAGCAGCTTTTCGCTCAGCATAAGCCCGCTTTCAAGCTTCCTGTCGTCAGTAGCGCTGGTGACGATATTATTCAGATACTGCTCGGAGGAGCGCCCCGATTCGTTCATAAGGCGCATATACTCCTGCGCATTGCCCGCGATAAGCGCGTCGCGCATTTTAGGAACGCGTTCGTTTTCATCGAAAAAGTGCTTCGCGCGGCGGACCGGACGGTCGGCGGTATCCCACTTTTTTGCGAAAAATTCCTTCGGATCGACCTCGCCAAGAAGCTCCTTGCTGAAGAAGCTCGCGATATAGCGCATATCTGCCGGTATCCTCGCGTAGCTCGTGTCAAGCCCCGCGTGGCTCCCGCCGGTATCCGTGAGGCAGAGAGTCAGGCCCATGCGGGAAAAGTCCGCGTTCACGGGCTGGACCTCGCCGGTGAGAAAATCCATATACACGGCTCTGCCCAGCGCGCAGGCGAGCTGATCCATAAGGCCGCAGGGCTTGCCGAAATGCAGATTTTCCGCCTGCTGCGCGGCCTTTGCGATAGCCGTTGCCTCGAGCTGCGAGTCATTGTACAGCTCGTTGAACGCGCGCACCATGAGCACGGCGAAGGCCGCCGAGGAACTGAGCCCCGAGCCGGAGCTGAGGTCGCTGCACACGATCGCGTTGAAACCGCCGAAGCGCGCACCCAGATCGAACATCGCTGCGGCCGCGCCCCTTACAAGAGCCGCCGAGGAGCCGAACTCCTCCGGATGCACATCCAGATCAAGGAGATTTATCTCCATGTCGGCAAAGCCCTCGGATCTTATGCACACTATGTTGTCGAAATTGGGCTCGATCTCCGCGTGGATGCCCTTATCCACCGCAGAGGCAAGCACCCTGCCCTTCTGATGGTCGGTGTGGTTTCCGGCAAGCTCTGTCCTGCCCGGTGAAAATAATCTTTTCATGTCCCCGCCTTTTCTTTATATACGCATGAAAGCGTCAGCTGTTTTTTCTTTTGAGCACCCTTTCGACGCCGGCGATAACGCCGTTTTCATCGACGCCGTATTTCGCCAGCAGTTCGTTATAGGGAGCCGATTCCGTGAAGGTATCCTGTATGCCGACAAATTCCGTCGGGACTCCGCAGCCTTCATACGCAAGCACCTCGGACACCGCCGAGCCCAGCCCGCCGAAGATATTGTGCTCCTCGGCGCAGACGAGAGCGCCTGTCTCACGCGCACATTTTATGGTGAGCTCGCGGTCGATGGGCTTTATCGAATACATGTCCACAACGCGGACGGAAACGCCCCTTCCGGCAAGTATCTCCGCCGCCTCCATAGCCTTGTGAACCAGAATTCCGCAGGCGATGACCGTGACGTCGCCGCCCTCGCGGACGACAGCGCCCCTGCCCAGCTCGAACTTCGTTTCCTCAGTGTACAGATCGGGGTACACGTCGCGGCTCAGGCGCAGGTACATGGGGCCGTAGTTGTCCACGGCATACTTGGTGGCCCAGCGCGTGGAAGCCGCGTCCGAGGGGACGATGACCTTCATGTTCGGCAGGGCGCGCATGATAGCGATGTCCTCGGTCGCATGATGGCTCGCGCCGTCGAGCGCGTCGCTCATCCCGCAGTAAGCGCCGCCGAATTTGACGTTCAGGTTCGCGTAGCAGATCTGATCTCTGGCCGACAGCAGGCCAAGGGAGGTCAGGAACACGGTGAAGGTATTGACAAAGGGTATCTTGCCGACGGTGGACATGCCCGCGGCGGTAGCGACCATGTTCTGCTCGGCTATGCCCATGTTGAAAAATCGCTCGGGGTGTGCTTTGCCGAAGATGGCGCTCTTTGTGGAGCCGGAGAGATCCGCGTCCAGCACCACGATATTCTCGTTGGTATCGCCCAGCTCAGCCAGAACGGTACCGTAAACCTCTCTTATCGCCTTAGGCATTGCACTCACCTCCCAGCTCTTCCATTGCCTTTACAAAGCTCTCGTCGTCGATTGCCTTGCCGTGCCATGCGTTCTTTCCCTCCATGAAGGAGACGCCCTTTCCCTTTACGGTGTTCGCTATGATGACGGTCGGAACTCCAGCCGCGCCGTCGGCAACGCTGACGCAGAAGTCGAGAGCCTCGATATCGTGGCCGTCGCACTCGAGCACCGTCCAGCCGAAAGATTCCCACTTGCCAGCGAGATCGCCCAGAGGCATGACCTCGTCGGTGGTGCCGTCAAGCTGTACCTTGTTGTAATCGACGATGGCTATAAGGTTATCGAGCTTAAACTTCGCGGCGCTCATGGCGGTCTCCCAGATAACGCCCTCGTTCAGCTCGCCGTCGCCCAGTATGGCGTAGACCTTCGCCGGAGATCTGTCGAGCTTGAGCGCCATCGCCATGCCCTGCGCGGCGGGGAAGCCCTGACCGAGAGGGCCCCCAGGCATTTCGACGCCGGGGGTGTGCGTATTGGGGTGGCCCGCAAGGCCCCCCATGCGGCGCAGTGTGGACATCTCCTCAACAGGGAAGAAGCCCTTTTCCGCCAGATTGCGGTAGAGCATCGGGGCCGCATGGCCCTTGGACAGCACCAGCCGGTCACGGTCGGGGTCTGCGGATTTTTTTGCGTCGAGGTTCATGTGCTCCTGATACAAATAGGTGAGTATCTCGCACACCGAGAGCGAGCCTCCCGGGTGGCCGGATTTTGCCGCGTGGATAGCGGTCAAAACATCGATTCTGAAGTGTCTGCAAAGCTCGTTGAGCTCGGCAACACGCTCGGCAGTCAAAGCCATGCTCTTTTTCCTCCGTATATCGTTCTGTTGAGAATTTCATCATTATAAATATAGAACAAAGCTCATATAAAGTCAAATACTTCGGGCATTTTTGCCCGCTCGGATTTTACGGTTTACAAGGCGCTCTGTTTCATGTATAATATTACAGCTATTTTTATTAAGGAATGATAAACGTGATCGAATTTGAAGAATATAAGGTAAAGCTCAACACCCTCAAGCCCACGCTCGATTCCCTGAAGGATGCACTGCATCTCGAGGCCGCCGAAAAGGAGATCGAGGAGCTGGAGGGGCAGAGCGCCCGCGACGGCTTCTGGAACGACGTTGAAAACTCACAGCGCGTGCAGAAGCGCTTAAAGCAGCTCAAGAGCAAGGCCGAAAACTACCAGAGGCTGTGCGCGCAGTGGGACGATCTTATGACCCTGTGCGAGATGGCCATCGAAGAAAACGACGATTCGATGCTGCCGGAGCTCCAGAGCGATTTTTCCGCCCTTGAAGAGCACCTTGAGGAGACCCGCCTCGGCACGCTGCTTACGGGCGAATACGACGCGAACAACGCGATCCTGACCTTCCACGCGGGAGCCGGCGGCACCGAGGCGCAGGACTGGACGCAGATGCTCTACCGTATGTACAACATGTGGGCCGAGCGTCACGGCTACGCCGTTAAGCTCATGGACTATCTCGACGGCGACGAGGCAGGCATTAAAAGCGCGACCATAATGATCGACGGCGAGAACGCCTACGGCTTCTTAAAGAGCGAAAACGGCATACATCGCCTCGTGCGCATCTCCCCGTTCGACTCCTCCGGCCGCCGCCACACCTCCTTTGCCGCGCTTGAGGTTATGCCAGAGATAAGCGATGACAGCGAGATCGAGCTGCGCGACGAGGATATCAAAATGGACGTTTACCGATCCAGCGGCGCGGGCGGACAGAAAGTCAACAAGACCTCATCCGCAGTACGCCTTACCCATATCCCCACCGGCATTGTGGTCGCATCTCAGGTCGAGCGAAGCCATTTCCAGAACCTTGAGAACTGCAAAAATATGCTGCGCGCCCGCCTCGCCGAAATAAAAGAGCGCGAGCACCTAGAAAAGATAAGTGACATCAAGGGCGTTCAGCAGAAGATCGAGTGGGGCAGCCAGATCCGCTCCTACGTTTTCATGCCCTACACCCTCGCCAAGGATCACCGCACCGGCTTTGAAAACGGCAATATCCAGAACGTCATGGACGGAGATATCGACGGCTTCATAAACGCCTTCCTCGCCATGAAGGCCGCAAACTGAGCCTTTTGCAACCAATGGTTGCGGAAATTCAAGCCTCTGTCGGTAGCTTTGCGGCCGGACGTCAGATAGGATAAAAGCAGCTCAGATAGGACGGTACTGTACTGGGAGGTGCTTCATATGAAACTACCCGAAAAGATCTATTATTGCCGCAAAAAGGCGGGAAAATCGCAGGAGGCACTGGCCGAGGAGCTCGGCGTGTCGCGTCAGGCGATCAGCAAATGGGAGACCGGCGAGGCCGAGCCCGAGATCAAAAAGCTCCGGCTGCTGGCTGAGGCCTTCGGCGTTACAACGGACTGGCTGCTGTCAGACGAGGAGCCGCAGGAGGAACCCAAAAGTGATTTCGAGACCGTACAGAGCGCAAAGCACTATCCCGACTGGATAGACTCCCTGCCCGGCACTCTCGGCAGGCTGCTGCGCCGCTACGGCTGGCTCTTAGGCGTTTATATCGCGATATGCGGCGCGGCTTTCGCCTTTATCGGCGGCATGGCGAGACTTATTTCGCGTAAAATGCTCTTATCTTTCGACAATTTCGCGAGCAGTATGTTCGGAGATTTCTCAGGCTCCTTCCCCGACGGCGCCGTTATTTACGATGAATACGGAAATCAGATCGGAAGCGCCGTATCCGACTTTGCCTCGAATAACCCTGTTTCCGCCGTGGGCACAGTCATCATGGTCATCGGCATCGTCGCGGTCATTGCCGGAATCATTCTCGCCCTCGTGCTGAAAAGCAAAAATAAGGATTAAATTCAAAAACCCTTCGGTCAGCATCATGACCGAAGGGGTTTTATCGCGCTTGCTTATTTATCTATCGCAAGGCTCATGAGCGCCTGCTTTATCCTGAATATCTGCGTCGCCTGAGAGACGTTAAAGTCGTCAAGCTGCTTGTTGAGCTTATCTATTGCCTCTATCTGCTTCTGGCTCAGGCCGAGGGAGGCCGCCTGAGTATCGAAGCGCTTTTCCATAACGAGCGTCTCCGCCTCGCTGTGCGCCGCAGCGACTATGCTTTCAGCCTCTGCTCTTGCCTTATCCAGCATCTCCGCCGCCGTCGCCTGCGTGCTTATCATAAGCTCGGCGATCCCGTCCTTCGTGCTTCCGATCTCGGCAAGCTCGGCGCGCAGCCGCTCATTCTCGGCTATAAGCTCCAAAGCCTCCGCCTTTATCTCCTCCAGCTTGGCGTTTACCTTGTTGGCGTTATAATACTTCTGCTTTGCGATCTCAAAGCTGATGCTGTCAAGATACTCTTTTGTGATAGCCATATAAAGGACCTCCGGAAACATTCTGCGTGTTATCAGCTCCATATTAGCAGATTTGCACAAAAATTTCAATGAAACTTTTCAATGTATAACTGCCTGTTTCAACAAACAAAGTGTTGACAATCATTGGGTTTGTGAATAAAATATTAACACTTAGGCTCCTCATCAGGGAGATAAAATTCAGATATTATAAGAGGAAAGGTATGAAGAAATCTGCGCTTACCACCATTATCAGCATTCTTCTCATTGCTGTAAGCCTGTTTGGCCTTGCCGCCGCCGGCTTCGGCATCAAGGACGGCCTCGCCATCAAGAAGTACAAGGAAGATGATGCAAAGGCGGCAGACGTTGTCGGCCAGCTTGAGGAGGCCATACAGCTGCTAAAGGAAAACGAACAGGATTACCTCGATGGCATCGGCGCTTACAGCAAGGGCTTGAACGATTACGCCGTCGGCCAGCAGGCCTATAACAGGGGCAAGGCTGAACTATCAGAGGGCTATATGAGCTATGAGGAGGGCAAAGCCGCTCTCGAGGAGGGCAGGAAGCGGGTCGCCGAAGGCCAGGCTCAGATAGACGCCAACACTCAGGCCTACAACGAGGGCAAGGAGCTTCTCAGCAAGATCGACCCCCTCATGCCCATGCTCAACAAGTATGTCGAGCTTCGTGACGAAGGCCTCGGAGCAATTCCCGGTATGTCCACCTGGGAAGGCTTTGACAGCGCCCAGGCATGGTTCATGTCCGTCGTGCGTCCTCTCGGCACAAGGCTCGGTCTGACAATCCCCGATGATGTAACCGACTTCCCCAAGTATATGCAGAATATGGTCGCCGAGGGTAAAGCCATGCTCAAGCAGTATGAAGACGGCCTTGCAGAGCTTGAAGCCGGTAAGGCTCAGATAGCCGCCGGCGAGGCGGCGCTCAAGGACGCTGAGGCTCGTCTCGCACAGGGCGAGAAGGAGCTTGCAGCCGGTGCTCAGGAGCTTGCGGCAGGCGCTGCCAAGCTTGCGGCAGGCAAGGCCGATCTCGAGACCTTTGAGAACGGCATGGCTCTTGCCGACGAATACACCATGACCTGCTTCAAAAACGCACCCATCTACCGCCACAACGGCGACATGGCCGTGCCCGGCCCCGAGCAGCGCCTCGGCGAGGATTTCGACTGGCACAAATATGATGGCAGCGGCGAGCTTATGACCCTGCGCAACGGAGATCCTTATCTGGATCTCGACCAGTGCCTCGTCGTCTGTACCAGCTTCCGTGAGTCCGTCGCCGATCACGTCGCAGACGTCACCCACGAGCTGTATATGCGTTTGGGTCTGTACGTAGCCCTCATTCTTGCGGGTATCCTCAGCCTCGTCGCGGGTATCATGAGTCTTGTCGGCAAAGGCGGCGCGGCAATCCTCGGCGTTATCACCGCCGTTCTGCTGATCGCCTGCAACATCTTCGGCCTGTGTACCCGTTACCTGGGCTACACCTATCCTCTGAAGGATGGGACATATTCCGGCACACTCCAGCTTATCGCGCTGCTCATCTTCGCAGCGGCCGCGATCGTCTTTGCCATTGTGACTCTCTCGGCAAAGAAGGAGGCCAAAAAGGAAGCTGCTGTCGCATTGGAAGCCTGATATGATTACAGCCGCATTTAAAAGCCGCTCAGCACCCCGGCGGAAGCCGGGGTGCTTTTTTGACAAGATATTTAAATAACAATGGTTGCATAAAAATATATTTGTTATATAATCCAATTAAGCATAGGGGTATACCCCCTTCATACTGAGAAACAACGACCCTTTGGAGGCTGCTATGAACAACAGAAAGCTGAACCTCACCATGCTGTGCGACTATTACGAGCTCACAATGGGCAACGGTTATTTTGACCACGGTATGGCCGGCAAGATAACATATTTCGACGTTTTTTACCGTCAGAACCCCGATAACGGCGGTTTCGCCATCGCGGCGGGTCTTGAGCAGGTGGTGGATTATATCCAAAACCTTCACTTCGACGAGGAGGATATCGAATACCTCCGCGGGCGTAAAATGTTCTCCGAGAGTTTCCTTGAATATCTTCGGAATTTCAAGTTCACGGGCGATATCTGGGCGGTTCCCGAGGGCACTCCCATCTTCCCCCGCGAACCGATCATGACGGTCAGGGCTCCCGCGATACAGGCTCAGCTCATCGAGACCTATGTGCTGCTTGAGATAAACCACCAGAGCCTTATAGCCACAAAGGCAAACCGCATCTGCCGCGCGGCTGAGGGCAGAGTGGTGCTCGAATTCGGCTCCCGTCGGGCTCAGGGCATCGACGGCGCCGTCACCGGTGCCAGAGCCGCCTACATCGGAGGATGCGCGGGCACGGCCTGCGCCGTGTCGGACACCATGTACGGCGTTCCCGCCGGCGGCACCATGGCACACTCATGGGTGCAGATGTTCGACAGCGAATACGAGGCCTTCAAGGCCTATTGCGAAACCTACCCCACCAACGCCACCCTGCTGGTAGATACCTATAACTCCCTCAAGAGCGGCGTTCCCAACGCCATCCGCGCCTTTAACGAGGTGCTCAGGCCGCTCGGCATCACCAAATGCGGCATCCGCTTTGACTCCGGCGACATGGCATATCTTACCCGCAAGGCGAGGGTGATGCTCGACGAGGCCGGCTGGCCCGAGTGCAGGATCACCGTTTCCAATTCCCTTGACGAGCGGCTCATCACCGAGCTGCTGCTCCAGGGCGCTAAGATAGACTCCTTTGGCGTAGGCGAGCGGCTCATCACCGCCAAATCCGACCCCGTGTTCGGCGGCGTGTACAAGCTGTGCGCGGTAGAGGACGATAAGGGCAATATAACCCCGAAGATCAAGATTAGCGAGAATGTCGGCAAGATCACAAACCCCGGCTTTAAGAAGGTCTACCGCTTCTTCGACAGGGAAAACGGCATGGCTGAGGCGGACTACATCTGCATGCGCCATGAAACCGTTGACGACACAAAGCCCCTTGAGATCTGCGATCCCGACGCCCGCTGGAAGCGCAAGGTCGTGGAGAATTTCTCCGCCGTAGAGCTTCAGGTACCCGTTTTCAAAAACGGCGAGCTGGTCTATAAACTGCCCACCCTTGACGAGATAAAGCGCCGCTGCGCATATCAGGTCAGCACCCTCTGGCCCGAGGTCAAGCGCTTTGATTTCCCGCATCAGTACTATGTCGATCTGTCCGAAGAGCTCATGGCGCTCAAGGACGAGATGCTCAAGCAGGGTCAGTGACAGAGGTGAGGGCATGGACGCCGCAGCACGACGAGAAAAGATAATGGCGCTCCTCAGGGCCGGCACGCGTCCTGTCAGCGCCGCGAGCCTCGCTTCAAGGCTCTCCGTGAGCCGTCAGATCATCGTAGGCGATATCGCCCTGCTCAGAGCCGCAGGCGAGAGGATCAACGCAACGCCCCGGGGTTATCTCCTCGAAGCCGCCGCAGGCAGGGTATACACCATCGCCTGCATACACGGCCTTGACGACACGGAAAAGGAGCTCAACATCATGGTCGATAACGGCTGCACCGTTATAAACGTCACGGTCGAGCACCCCATTTACGGCCAGCTCACCGGTCAGCTCCAGCTATCCAGCCGCTATGACGTTTCTCAGTTCATGAAAAAGCTCAGAAAGGGCGAGGTCGCCCCTCTTTGTCAGCTCACCGGCGGGGTGCATCTGCACACCCTCTCCTGTCCGGACGATGACTGCTTTGAGCGCACAAAGACCGCCCTTGCCGAGGCGGGTCTCCTCTATGAGTGATAATATTTAAACTTAGGTTGACAAACGGATATATAACGGTTAAAGTAGGCTTTACAGGTGTCTTGACACCAGTGAAGCCTACTTTATTCGTTAAAAGGAGATGCGATCACCATGTCCAAGGTAAAAGCATTTTTCAAACGCAAGGATATTGAGATCAGCCTCAAGCGCTACGGCATCGACGCGCTCAGTGCGATGGCTCAGGGTCTTTTCTGCACCCTGCTCGTCGGCACCATACTCGACACGCTCGGCACCCAGCTCGGCATCGGCTTTCTGGCAAAGCCGCTCATAGAGATCGGCGGCACGGGCTATACCATAGGCAAATTCGCCTCGGCGATGGTGGGGCCGGGCATGGCGGTGGCCATAGGCTTTGCCCTGAACGCTCCGGCGATGGTGCTGTTTTCGCTGATACCGGTGGGCTACGCCACCAACGTCATGGGCGGCGCGGGAGGCCCCCTCGCAGTCTATGTCGTGGCTATAGTCGCCGCTGAGTTCGGCAAGATCGTGTCCAAGGAGACGAAGATAGACATACTCGTGACCCCCATCGTCACTATACTCGTAGGAATCGGCCTTGCATATTTCGTTGCTGCGCCCATCGGCAAGGGCGCTATGGCCGTCGGCACGCTCATTAAATGGGCGACCACCCAGCAGCCCTTCGTCATGGGCATACTGGTATCGGTCATCGTGGGTATTGCGCTTACGCTGCCCATATCCTCCGCGGCAATATGCGCGGCGCTGAGCCTGACGGGGCTTGCTGGCGGCGCGGCTCTCGCCGGCTGCTGTGCGAACATGGTCGGCTTTGCGGTCATATCCTTCCGTGAAAACGGCTGGGGCGGCGTAGTTTCTCAGGGTCTGGGCACCTCCATGCTCCAGATGGGCAACATCGTCCGCAACCCGAAGATCTGGATCCCCGCCATCGCGGCCAGTGCGATCACCGGCCCTGTGGCTACCTGCATATTCAAGCTTGAAATGAACGGCGCGGCGGTCTCCTCCGGCATGGGAACCTGCGGCCTTGTCGGCCCCATAGGCGTCTGGACGGGCTGGACCAATCCCTCGGCCGAGGCGGTGCTCGACGGCGCGGCGGCAGTAGTCCCCACCGCCGGCGACTGGATAGGCCTCGCTCTCGTGGCGATTGTCCTGCCCGCGATCCTCTCGTGGGTATTCGGCCTCATCTGCCGCAAGCTCGGCTGGATAAAGGACGGCGACCTCAAGCTTCAGCCGTAATATTGCCATTGGCTGTCAGGTCTGGCGCACGGCCAACCCGCATTTGGGTTGGAATGCACCGTCTTTGCACCAGCACTGCTTTAACTTTATCTGAATAACAAAAAACCGCTTCGACTGAAGCGGTTTTTTTATACGTTTGCTTTAGAAGCTTACTTCTTGCCCATGTTCATCTGGGCTGCGACCTCAGCCGCGAAGTCCTCTTCCTTCTTCTCTATACCCTCGCCCTTTGCGAAGCGAACGGCGGAGAGGAACTTGACCGAGCCGCCGAGCGCCTTTGCTGCGGAAGCGATATACTTCTCAACGCTCATGCTGCCGTCCTTAACGAACTCCTGCTGGAGCAGGCAGTTTTCCTGATAGAACTTGTTCATCTTACCCATGACGATCTTTTCCTTGATAGCGTCGGGCTTGGATGCGTTCTTGGGATCCTGGTCCATGAGAGCCAGAGCGATCTTCTTCTCCTGCTCGAGGACTTCCTCGGTGACCTCGCTCTTATCCCAGAAGCGGGGATTTAGAGCTGCAATCTGCATTGCGACGTCCTTGCCGATCTCGGTGGCGTCAATGCCGCCCTCCACAGCCAGATTTACCAGAACGCCGATCTTGCCGCCGGCGTGGACATATGCCACGGAGGTGTTCTCGCCGTAACGGACGAAGCGGCGGATCTGCAGGTTCTCGCCGATGGACATGACTTTCTCGGGCAGGGTCTCGGCCACGGTCAGCTCGCTGCCGGGGTACTTGCAGTTCATGAGCGCCTCAACGTCTGCGGGATCGTCCTTCAGGACTACCTTACAGATATCCTTGACGAAAGCGACGAACAGATCGCTCTTTGCGCAGAAGTCGGTCTCGCAGTTGACCTCGACAACGGCGCCGACGCCGCACTCGGGGCAGACCTCGGCATACGCCATGCCTTCAGCCGCGATGCGGCCGGCTTTCTTTGCAGCCTTTGCAAGGCCCTTTTCGCGGAGCCACTCAACTGCCTTATCCATATCACCGTCGGTCTCGGTCAGGGCCTTCTTGCAGTCCATCATGCCGACGTTGGTCATCTCACGGAGAGTTTTTACGTCCTGTGCGGTAAATGCCATTAGATTTTCCTCCTGTAATTTTCATTTGAAAAAAGGGGGCGGATAAAGCCCCCTGTTTATTTTGAATTATTCCTCTTCGACCTTCTCGGCCTCGGCCTCTGCCATGGTCTCCTCGACCTCGGCGTCGGCGCCCTGACGGCCTTCCTGAACGGCGTTTGCCATGGTGGAGGCGATCAGACGGATGGCGCGGATAGCGTCGTCGTTTGCGGGGATGACATAGTCGACCTCATCGGGGTCGCAGTTGGTATCGACGATAGCGACGATGGGGATGTGAAGCTTGCGAGCCTCTGCGATGGCGTTGTGCTCCTTGCGGGGGTCGACGACAAAGATCGCGCCGGGGAGCTTCTTCATTTCCTTAACGCCGCCGAGGTACTTCTCGAGCTTGTCCATCTCGCCCATGAGCTTGATGACTTCCTTCTTGGGCAGCATATCGAAGGTGCCGTCCTCCTGCATCTTTTTGAGCTGGGCAAGGCGGTCGATACGGGTGCGCATGGTCTTGAAGTTGGTGAGCATGCCGCCGAGCCAACGTGCGTTGACATAGAACATACCTACGCGGGCCGCTTCCTCCTTAACTGCTTCTGCAGCCTGCTTCTTGGTGCCGACAAAAAGGATGCTCTGACCGTTTGCGGCGATATCGCGCACGAATGAGTAAGCCTCCTCGAGCTTCTTAACGGTCTTCTGCAGGTCGATGATGTAGATGCCGTTACGCTCCATATAGATGTATTCGGCCATCTTGGGGTTCCAGCGGCGGGTCTGGTGGCCGAAGTGTACGCCGGCTTCCAGAAGCTGCTTCATAGATACTACTGACATTTGTTTTTCCTCCTGATTTTGTTTTTTCCTCCGGGGGCTTCATCCCATTTTCCAAGCCGTAGCCACATGGAAAAAAGTCCGCCCCCGTGCGAAATGCCTTGATATAATATCAGAATTGTTTTGGAATTTCAATAGTTTTTTACCATTTTGTCAAAATATTTTTCGCTTCTCTCTGTGGCGTCGGGGCTGATCTGCCTCGGTCTCAACGAGGATGATATCTCCGCCGAGCTTGACTATGCATTTCCACGGAAGGATATAATCGTCCTCCCGCCCGAAAAGCCCGAAAAATCTGGCTCTGCCGGGCGTTATGAGGGATATCAGCCTGCCCTCGGCATCGTCAAATTCCGCATCGCAGACATAGCCCAGCCGCCGTCCGGAATGTATGTCGATCACTTCCTTGTATCGAAGCTCGGAAAAATAACTTATCATACTGATCCTCCATACGCATATGCGTACCAATATATATGATAATCCTCTCGCATGGAGGATTATCATCGTTTCCTTCGCTTGCCCCGCAGAGGCGAGAAGGCCGGTTTTTTAATTGAATGACAGTGTGATTTTTCACACTATCACCCCATATATGATATGGGGCGAGGGTTTGTACTTATGACTTACTCATAGAAGCCCAACGGCTCACTGCCGAGTATATCGAGCGCAACTCCTCTGATACGCTTTTCCCTCCGCTCTTTTATTGAAGCACATGTCTCAGTGCAAAATCAATAAATTTCAATATAATCTCACGCTTTCGGTCATATGCTTTATTTCAGAATGTTTTTTTGGTGATTTTAACAACAAACATCCTCAAAAGCAGCCGTCAAAAACATCAGTTTTTCAGCATTTTCACAACTTGTCATCGGCCTTCTTCCCCTTAATTTAACATAAATTTTAAAAAATCGGCAGAAAATTCTGCACTAAATCAAAAAATGTGAAATTTTATGGATTTATTTTTTGTAATCTATTGCTTTTTTTAGCAATTTGGACTAATATAATAGGCAAAGGATCAGAAAAAGAAAACTGGGGATTTGGAGATTAATTGTATGTTATCTGTGGATAGAGTAAACAGCATAAAGCAAATACTTTCCAAGCATAACAGCGTTACCGTATCAGAGCTGAGCATTATGTTCGACGTTAGCGGTGAGACCATACGTCGGGATCTGCAGAAGATCAGCTCCGAGGATCCGATGATTGTCCGCGTTCACGGGGGAGCCTACCGCGTAACACCCGACGGCGACCCGCCATACGATTTCCGCCAAAGCTCGATGATCGATGAAAAAAAGCGGATCGCCTCAAGATGCTTTGAGGAGATTGAAGAAAGCGACTTTCTGTTTCTGGACAGCAGCACAACAACACTTTATCTCTCAAAGCTGATCGCAACTTCCGGCTTTAATCTCACGGTCATAACAAACGGTCTGGGTGTTCTCAACGAGCTGTGCATGAGCGATAGCGTTCGCATAATCGCGCTGGGCGGCAGGTATACCGACAAATCGCATTCCTTTGTCGGCCACAGCACCCTTGCCGAGCTCTCAGATCTGTTTGCAGGCAAGGCCTTCGTCAGCTGCTCCGGCCTGGACATGACTTTCGGCCTGACCCATAGCAGCGAGGAGGAGGCCGCCATAAGAAAAGCCATGCTCTTAAACTCGAAGGAGAGATATATGCTCATCGACTCGAACAAATTTGACCGCTGCAAGACCCATGGCATAATATCCATGGACGATGTCGACGCCGTTTTCACAGATTCCGCCCCCGATGATCGCTGGCTTACCTACTTCGCCAGACACGATGTTGAGCTCCGTATCTGCGACTAACTCGCCGCCGGTATTGCCACACGGGCAATCCGTATAATAATACGTATCGCTATTGCGTCAGCCCGGCCGGTGAGGTTCTGCCGATCCACCGCACCTTTCAGTCTTGACATATGCCAGTATGTTCCGAGGACAGTCTTAACAGCAGGATAACCTTACTTCACAAGTTGTGCAAATGAGAAAATGGCTTTTTCGAAGTATCGCCGGCCAAACGCAGGCTGCGCACTCCGGCTGAAGTTGAAAAGCGGCAGTGAAAAAACATCCCACGATGCAAAAACGCATTTTGGGATGTTTTTAATGGTTTCGCGTCGGCTAAACTATGAAATCGTAACTTTCAGCGGCGATCCAAGCGGCCATTTAAGTCAAAAACAGCCGCAATATCGAGCTCTTACCTTGCCTCCCTGCCGGTAATTTCCGTAAATTCAAAAAACGTGTTTTAATACATTGAAATACATTGATTTATATAATATTTGATGGTAATATAATAAATTAGATTATTATGTAATATTATGTCAGCGAGGAGGGCATCGTGCAGCACAAAGCGTCATTTTACGAAAAGTCCATAAAGCGTGCGCTGGATGTTTTTCTCTCCGGCTGTGCGCTGATCGTCCTGTCCCCTGTCATGGCGGTGACGGCGATCCTGGTGCGGATAAAGCTCGGCGGTCCGGTGATTTTTTCGCAGGAGCGTCCGGGAAAGCACGGCAGGATATTCAAGCTTTATAAGTTCAGAACGATGAGCGAGCTTTATGACGAAAGCGGAGAACCGCTTCCGGATGAGGCGCGACTGACATCCTTCGGAAAAAGACTGCGCAGCACCTCCCTTGACGAGCTGCCCGAGCTGTGGAATATTTTCATCGGCGATATGTCTGTCGTCGGCCCACGGCCGCTTCTGGTACGCTACCTGCCTCGATATAACGAGCGTCAGAAGCACCGGCACGATGTTGTTCCCGGACTCACAGGCTACGCACAGGCGAACGGCCGCAATGCATTGTCGTGGGAAGAAAAATTCGAGATGGACGTTTATTATGTGGAGAACATCAGCTTTTTGCTGGATGTGAAGATAATCTTGCAAACGATAAAAGCTGTGTTGTGTCGGGCCAACATTTCCTCCGGTACTTCTGTTACAATGGAGGAATTCACGGGATCGGAGGCATATGCCAATGAATAAAAAAGTAGTTGTGATAGGTGCCGGCAATCATGCAAAAGTCATTATTGATATCATCCTCCAATGCGGAGATGACGTCGTCGGAATTTTGGACGATAGCTCTGGTGAAGATTTTCATGTTTTGGGATTTCCAATAGTGGGCAAAACGCATGAAGCTACCAAGTTCGGCGACTGTGAGTTTGTAATTGCAATCGGCTCAAACGCAGTCCGTAGAAGGATTGCAGAAGAGCTTAACGTAATTTGGTACACTGCAATTCATCCAACTGCGGTCATATCTCCTTTTGCCGAAATCGGCGAGGGCTGTATGGTTTGTGCAGGAGCAGTAGTAAATACCTGTGCAAGGGTCGGAAGGCACTGCATCATAAATACATCTTCCGTTATTGAGCACGATAATGATATCGGCGACTATGTTCATATTTCTCCTAATGCAGCTTTGGGTGGCACTGTCACGATCGGTGCTGAAACTCATGTCGGTATCGGAGCATCTGTAAAGAACGGGGTCTCGATCTGCGGAAACTGCGTGATCGGCGCAGGCGCCGCTGTAGTAAAGAATATTACGGAAAAGGGTGTTTACATTGGAGTCCCCGCATATAAAAAATAAGACTGTCGTTGTTATAGCCAATTTTGATGTTGGACTATATAGGTTCAGGAAAGCTCTGCTTGAGCGCCTCATTGCTGACGGGAACAGAGTATATGCGCTTTTACCCCGCGGCGAGCTGATAGCCAGGCTTCGGGATATAGGCTGTGAATATATTGAAACATCCATCGAGCGCCGCGGCATGAATCCGATCAATGATCTGAGCCTTTACCGGACTTATCGCAAGATTTTGAAGAAAATACAGCCTGATCTTGTCATTACATACACGGTCAAGCCTAATATTTACGGCGGAGCCGTCTGCAGGATGCTGAATATCCCCTATGCTGCAAATATCACGGGTCTTGGCTCGGCGATCGAGGGCGGCGGCATGCTGAAAAAGCTCGTGCTTGCCATGTACAGGTTTGCCCTTAAAAAGGCAAAGGTGGTATTCTTTGAAAATGAGGGCAACAAGAATTTGCTCGTTGAGGCAGGTGTGGTAAAAGAAGATCAGATCTGCGTCCTGAACGGCGCGGGTGTTGACACCGTTGAATACGGATTCACTGAGTATCCTGACTCGAATTCTGTGCGTTTTCTGTTCGTCGGACGAATCATGAAGGAGAAGGGCATTGATGAGTTGTTTTCAGCCTTATCAAAACTCAGGTCGGAATACGGAGAAAAGGTCAGGCTCGATGTCGTCGGTATGTTCGAGGAGTCCTATCAGCAGCAGACTGAACAGTTAATCAGCCAAGGCTTAATAGACTTCCACGGCTTCAGCAACAATGTTCAGGCGTTTTATGCCAAAGCTCACTGCGTTGTACTGCCATCCTACCATGAGGGTATGTCAAATGTCCTGCTGGAGGCGGGAGCCATGGGCAGACCGCTGATAACCAGTAATATCCACGGCTGTATGGAGGCGGTAATTGATAACAAATCCGGTTTTTTGTGCGAGCCGAAAAATGCCGACAGTCTTTACGCCGCCATGAGGCACTTCATTGATCTCAGCTATGATGATAAAAAGAAGATGGCAGATGCGTCCTTTGAACACGTCAGCCGAAAATTCGATAAAAAAATAGTTGTTGAAGAAACGCTGAAGCGTTTATATTGAGGAATTAGATTTTGGATCTTTTATTTGTTTACGAGGATAAGATCGCTCAGGACAGTAATGGTAATTACTATACCGGCTCTGCTTTCTCTCAGACTGTGTTTGATAGATATCTTGAGCATTTTGATCATATCACCTTACTTATGCGCAAGGCTAAAATAAGTCCGGATGATACGGAAATGCTGTCACGCATGAATAAGCTTGACACAAGCAGGATCGACGTTGTCATCCTTCCGGATCTCACGGAGAGTATAAGAGGCTATTTCAGCATAAGTAAGCGCCGCAGATTCAGGAAAACCGTTATTGAAAATATCACACCGGACAGGGCGGTGATAATTCGTGCGCCTTCTGACAGCGGATATATTGCAGCAAGGTACTGCCGAAAGATCGGGAAACCGTTTCTTGTCGAGGCAGTCGGGTGCCCGAGGGGCAGCCTCTGGAATCACAGCCTCAGAGGTAAGGTGCTGGCGCCGTTTGCGTGGCTGAAAATGAGGCGCACAATGAAAAACGCAGCATATGCCGTTTATGTCACGGACAGATTCCTGCAGTCAAGATATCCGACAGGCGGAATTTCCGAGGCACTTTCTGATGTTGAAATACTTCCTTCATCGGACGCTGTTCTTGAAAAGCGCCTTGAAAAAATCAGAAATGAACATGAAATAACGAAAATCGGCACGGCGGGAGCCCTGCATGTTGTATACAAGGGCCAGCGGTATGTGATTGAGGCACTGGCAAAACTGAAGGCCCAAGGAAAAGCGGATTTTGAATACCACTTGGTAGGCGGCGGAGATAATTCGGTGCTGAAAAATCTTGCGGAACGGCTTGGCGTTTCTGAGCAGGTTGTTTTTGAGGGCAGTCTTCCTCACGACAAGATGTTTGACTGGCTTGACGGCATGGACTTGTATATTCAGCCCAGCTTACAGGAGGGGCTTCCCAGAGCTGTTGTTGAGGCCATGAGCCGGGGGCTTCCCGCATTCGGGGCAAGAACGGGCGGCATTCCCGAGCTTCTCGGCGAGAGCGCAATTTTTGAGAAGAAAGATGTTGATGGAATAGCCAACCTGCTGAGTTCCGTAAGCACTGAACAGATGGAGTGTATGGCATCAGCCAACTTTGAACACTCAAAGCAGTTCCAAAAAGAACTGCTTGAGAAAAAACGCTACGATTTTTATGCGGCGTTTGCAGCCGCAGCAAGAGGAGAAAACGCATGAACGAACCGATAAGAGTCCTGCATGTATTTGCGGCTCTTGATTCAGGCGGTGTATCAAACTTTGTAATGAACACCTATCGTCGCATTGACAGGGATAAAGTGCAATATGATTTTGCAATTACCGGTGGTAAAAAGGCGATGTTTGACGATGAGGCAAAGGCTTTTGGGGCGAGACTGTTTTATTTTGATGAAGGTAAAAGCCTGACCGATAACCTGAAAGGTGTTCTGAAGAATAACGATCCCTTTGATGCGGTCCACAGCCATGTGTTCTTCTATTCAGGGCTTGTTCTTCGCACGGCGAAAAAATGCGGTGTTCCGGTAAGAATTGCCCATGCCCACAACGCTCATACAGGCGAAAGCGCATCATTCGTACGCAAGGCGTATGAGGCAACCATGAGGCAGCTTATCCGTTCCAACGCAACTGTTATGATGGGCTGTTCCGAAAAGGCCTGCCGCTATGTTTTCGGCGAAAACTGCATGAGCGACAGCCGCACCATGGTTATGCCCGACGGCATCGACTGTGAACGGTTTGCGTTCAATGAAGAGATAAGAAAAAAAGTCCGCAGTGAATACGGACTTGAGGACAAATTCGTTGTGGGCCATGTGGGGCATTTCAATCCAGCCAAGAACCACGAAAAAATCCTCTCTGTGTTTGCGGAAGTTACAAAGCGCAGAGAGGACACGGCGCTGCTTCTTGTGGGCGACGGTGAGCTGGAGAATGATGTTTGCGCAAAGGCGGAAGAACTCGGTTTGAGCGATAAAGTTGTCTTTGCGGGTGCCCACAAAGATGTGGAGAAGATGTATCAGGCCATGGATGTTTTCCTGTTTCCCTCGAGATATGAGGGCTTCGGCATGGCAATGATAGAGGCGCAGGCAGGAGGGCTTGCCTGCGTAGCATCTGATGTGGTTCCGGAAGATACAAATGCCGACGGCAGAGCCGTGTATCTGCCGCTTGACGTTTCCGACGAGGACTGGGCAAATGCTGTATTGTCGGCCCCGCAAAGGAATGCCGTATATGCGGAAAAAGTCCGCTCTGAATTCGACATCTGCATTTCGGCAAATACTCTAGACACGATTTATTTGGACTAATAGTATGTATGAACTTCATTTGACAACTAAAAGGAGAGCATATGAGCCGATTTCCTTCGGCTGCATTCTGATATCTGTCATTTTCTTTCTGGTTCTGTCGCAATTTATATTCTCGTTTATACCCGATATCGTATCTCAGGCTTTCAGGCCGGTCATCGTTATAACTCTGATCATTATGGTGGAAAAGCGTAAGATCGCCTTGCACGAACCCGCACATACCATTTCGCTAGCTGCTGCTTTCTACTGTGGCTTCGTGCTTTTGCTTCATAATATTGACAGCGAAGTCTTTATATCCGGCATGAACACGGTCATGTACTTACTGATGTTTTACACTGCTACAAAGGTATACTGGAACCGCAGGGAAATACGTCTGATCATTTTTTCGGTATTTGTCGGCACATTTATATGTACCGTCATCCTGCTGGCGAGCAACCCTGCGCTGGATTTTTCTGTTGCTGATTCAGGGCATGTCAGATTTCTAGATAGGGAAGTTAACCGCAACATGAACGCATATGCGTGCGCCATCGGATTTGCGATTGGCCTGATGTACTTAATAAAAGGACGCAATATCCCAAGGTTTCTATTTTTTTTATGCACTGCCATTTTAGGGTATGGTCTGCTTTATAGCCAATGCCGAGGCGCATTTTTCTCCGCCGTTGCAGCGTGTGCGGTTTTGGCTGTCGATTGGCTGGTACATATAAAAAGGACTCGAGGGGACGCCGCCTTCCTGCTCTGGCTGATCTTCCTGATCGCATTTGTAATCATATCTTATTTTTCAATAAAAAACAGTGAATTGAGACGCCTAATAGACGGCGAGAACACCTCCGGACGCGATGTTGCCATCAAAGCCGCCTGGCAGTTGTTTCTTGACAGCGATCTGTTCGGAAAAATATTTGGCAACGGGTATATGTATGAGACACGAACAACGCAGTCCATTATATCCCATCTTGTCTATACCGTTTACCTTGTTGCAACCGGTATCATAGGCGTCAGCCTCATCACCGCAATGTTCTTTTCCTCTGCGGCGAGATTGCGCGGCTTTATTCCCTTCGCATTTTTTGTTATAGCCTTTGCAAGAACGTTCTTTGAGCCTCTTGATTACTACTCATACATTCCGCTGATCATATCCTCCGTGTCAAATCACTATTTGATTGAGACCGAAGAAAGCTGTTCTGTCCTTTTCAGTAAACAAAAATGATAATTTTAAACGATCTCCGGTGATATAAAGATGATTTTTAATTCATGGCAATTTGTCGTTTTCCTTACCATTGTATTCGCGTTATACTGGAGCGTTCCCCTTCGTTACAGGTGGAGCTTATTGCTTATTTCCAGCTACTGGTTTTGCTTAAGCGCAGGAGTAAAATGCGGAGCAACATTACTGTTTACAACAATCGTTTCCTATATCTCTGCAATTGCACTCGAGAGAACAGGCTCAAATAAGCAAAGAAAGCTGATACTCGTTCTTTCTATTATTGTTTGCTGCAGCGGTCTTTTCGCTTTTAAATACCTAAACTTTTTCTTTAGTACCGTCACCGACCTGCTTTCGGTTTTTACCATACACCTTAATCCTTTAACCCTGGAGCTCGTATTGCCCATTGGCATATCTTTTTATACCTTCAGCACCATTAGCTACATAATTGATGTTTATAAAGGCAAAATTGCGGCTGAGCATAATTTTGGTATCTACGCTGTCTTCGCCGCATTTTTCCCAAAGCTCATTGCCGGCCCCATAGAGCGGGCAGAAAAGCTCATTCCCCAGCTCAAACAGGAAAAGCGCTTTGACTGCCAGCAAGGTATTAGTGGGCTGAAGCTCATACTTTGGGGGTTTTTTAAGAAGCTTGTCATCGCCGACACCCTCATTATTTATGTCGATCCTGTTTTCGGCAGCATTTCGCAGTACAGAGGCTTTGCTCTCATTCTTGCAGCATTTTTCTTTACCATTCAAATATACTGTGATTTCTCCGGTTACTCGGACATTGCGCGAGGCACAGCAAAGCTTTTTGGCTTTGACCTTATGGATAACTTTAAATGCCCCTATTTTTCATGCAGTGTCAAGGAGTTTTGGCGCAGATGGCACATATCCCTTTCCTCATGGTTCAGAGACTATATATATATTCCTTTGGGCGGCAGCCGTGTTGCAAAGCCACGCGAATACTTCAATCTCATAGTGACTTTTCTCTGCAGCGGCCTTTGGCACGGTGCAAATTGGACATTTATCTTTTGGGGCGGCCTCCATGGTTTGGCTCAGGCCATTGAAAAAATGCTTGGAATAAAAAGCCATAAAAAACGCGGAGGTATCACATGGTGGTTTCACTGTGCCGTTGTTTTTGTTTTCGTGGGCTGTGCGTGGGTGTTTTTCCGATCGGACAGTTTTGGTGACGCCGTCTATTTATTCGTTCATATGTTTGACGGCATCGACAGCTTCGGCACCTATCTTTTCAATGGCTTCAACGACATATGTATGAACAAGGGCGCTCTTGTAACCTGCATTGTCTTGCTTCTCCCTCTCATCATTTATGATTATGTCTCTGCCCGCTTTGAATGCGACGCCGGGGAGATTCTGGCGAAAAAGAGTTCCGCAATTCAATGGTTCATCTACGTTGTTATCGGCTGCCTTGTGGTTTTCTTATCGCAGAAAGGAGTAGCTGCGAAATTTGTGTACATGCAGTTTTAAGATGATATGAAGAAGTTTTTACTAATACTTTTTGTTTTTGTTCTTATAGTGGGCCTTATCACCGCTGCCATTAACGGATTATATCTCTATAATGACAGAAAGACGCCTGACACAATGAGCTCCGATAGGGACAATGATGCACAGATAAAGAATGTGCCGAGCGGTATACAGCTTTGTAATTTTGGCTCAAGCCATGGCCTGTACGGCTTTGATTACAAAAATGTAGAGGACAGCTTTATCTGCTATAATTTTGGACAAACCTCTCAATTCATTTCCTATGATTATCGAATTTTACAAAATTATATTTATAACTTTGACAAGGGAGCCGTCGTATTCATCACTATCTCGCATTTCTCTTTATTCGGACCGCCGGATATCACATATGAAAACTTTGCTTCACTGAACAAACGATATTATAAGTTCCTTGAGGATGATCTTATCAAGGAATATGACGCCAAAACGGATTTTTTTGTAAACTACGCTCCCTCTCTGGTGAGTGATGATATCGTTAGTCTTTTTGAAGGATTGCTCGGAATACACAGCTCCGGTTCCTGGCATGAAATGACGGATGCACAGGCAGCGGCAGAGCACGCTTACAAACGCTACTCCGTTTTCATAAAAGAAAAGCTGGATGAAAACGGTGAGCGCTTATACAACGAGGAAGAAATAGCCGCACTGTATGATATGATCGCTCTTTGTCAAGATCGTGGCTTGGTGCCGATACTTGTCACGACCCCGTATTTATCTGAGTATAACGATTCTGTAAGGGAAAATGATCCTGAATTCTATGACGACTTTTACAGCCTGATTGACAAGGTCGTAAGCGATACGGGAGTGCGCTATTTTGATTACTCCTGTGATCCCCGTTTTATAGATGATTATTCGCTTTTTTACAATACAGATCATCTAAACTGCAATGGCGCTCAGAAATTTACGGATATACTCATCGAAGAAACCCGCTGTATATAACAATTCTAAGGACAGGCTTTATTTAACCACGTTAATGTAAGAAGCAAACGAATATAAGGTCATTTTAACAAAGCGCCCATATAAGGACAAAAAGCTCATTCTACATTCCCGCTTTTGAAGAATACCGCTATGCCGGCGTTGTTTTAAGCATTTAAAAATATATTTTAAACAAACGGGATCGTTGATATTTCCCCCCCTATATTGATTGTTTTAACGGAGGCTTTTCAGTTGAGGACAGCAAATGAGAATTCTTTACATAGCATTTGACAATCCCGCGGTTGAGACGATACTCGGCGGGATGCACGATGAAACTCTTTCGGGGCTACCCGCGTTTTACTATCCCTTCAAGCTGCTGCTCGAGCAGGGGTATACCGTGGACATGCTGCTGTACTCCGCGAAGGATTACAGTCTTGTCGAAAGCGAGCATTTCAAAAAAGAAAATCTTATACAGATAAAGCCCGCGCACGAAGGAGTGCTCGGCGCGCTTGAGCTTCCCCTTCGCCTCGGACGCGAGACAAAAAAGCTGCTGAACGCGCGGCATTACGACTTCGTTTACGGCATGAGCGAGGGCTCGTACATGGGCGTGCGCGCCGCCGAAAAAGCGGGCGTGCCATGTGCGCTGCGTCAGTTCGGGACGCAGGAAATGGCAAATGTGCTTGAACCTCTAAAGGGCAGGCTCCGCCGCTGGATCAAGGCCCTGAAGGATTACACCTATATAACCCTTTCCATGATAAGCCGAAAAAGCTTCATCCTCGCTACAAACGATGGCAGCCGGGCCGACGAATTATACGACATTCTAGGAGTGAAAAAGAAAAGGTTTGATTTCTATTTCTGGCGTTCCGCCGTCGCGATACCATCCGAGCAGCCGGTCGTGGACACGAGTGTCACCGGCAGCTATCCCAAGTCATACGACCCGATGTGCCTTTCGCTTATCAACCGCATCACCGACGTGAAGCGGCAGGACAGGGGCATCCGGATACTGCATGAGCTGCACAAGCGCGGATACCCCTTCCATATGTATTTTGTCGGCACGGGCAACAACAGCGAGAGCGGGATGTACAACACTGTCGTCAGTCTCGCCAGGGAGCTATCGCTTTCCGATTACATCCATTTCGAGGGCGGCAAGCCGCAGGCGGAATGCCATGAATACGCGCGCAACTCCTTTGCCACGCTTCAGGTCGGCGAGTGGAACCGCGTCAATATACTCTATGAGGAGATGGGGCAGGGATGTCTTATCGTGACGAACAACAACCACTCGGTCGATGAGTATGTTGAGGATGCCTTCAACTGCGTCATGTATGACGGTGAGGACGAGGCTGCCGAGCGGATCATCGAGCTCATGCGCGACCCCGAAAAATGCAGCGCACTGCGCAGGAACGCCCACCTCACGGCAAAGGAAAAGTTCCTGAGTCTGGAGAAACGCTTCGGCATGGAGGTGCAGCTCGTGCTCGACACCGCTGAGGGGGAAAAGTCCGGCTGTCTGCCGGTCATCTGAGAGGAAAACACAATGAAAACAGCAGTAGCAGGAGTGGGATATGTCGGCCTCGCGCAGGCCGTGCTGCTTGCGCAGCATAATGAGGTTACCGCGGTCACCACAACTCCCACCAAGGCAGAAAGAATAAACTGCGGCATATCGCCCATCGTGGATAAAGAGATATCCGAGTATATGAAAAAGGATATAGACCTCACCGCAACTACGGACGCGGAGAGCGCATACCGTGAGGCGGAGCTTATCATAATCGCCACCCCCACGGACTACGATCCGGAGCTGAACCTGTTCAACACCTCCACAGTAGAGTTTGTGCTGAACCTTGTTGCAAAAGTCAATCCCACTGCGCTTGTCGTAATAAAGTCCACCGTCCCCGTCGGCTATGCCGAGAGTGTTGTGGAGAAATTCGGATGCAAGAGATTGCTGTTCTCACCGGAATTCCTGCGTGAGGGTAAGGCTCTGTACGATAATCTGCACCCGAGCCGTATAGTTGTCGGCACTCCGAAAAAGAGCACCGCGACCAAAGCGGACGCCGAGCTTTTCGCATCGCTGCTTCTGGAGGGTTCGCTTGAGGACAACACCCCCGTGCTCTACACAAACTCCACCGAGGCAGAAGCTATAAAGCTTTTTGCCAATACATATCTTGCAGTGCGTGTGAGCTACTTTAACGAGCTTGACACCTACTGCGAGTTAAACGGCCTGAACACCCGCCAGATAGTCGACGGTATATGCCTTGACCCGCGCATCGGCGCGCACTATAATAATCCGTCCTTCGGTTACGGCGGCTACTGTCTGCCCAAGGACACGAAGCAACTTGTTGCAAACTTTGGCAATATTCCGAACAAGATAATCCATGCCTCCGTTGATGCAAACGACGAGCGCAAGGATCATATCGCCAGAATGATAATGAAGAAGGCTAACGGCGGCACGATCGGCGTTTACAGGCTCACCATGAAGGCAAACTCGGATAATTTCCGTGAGAGCAGCATCAGAGGCGTGATCGCGCGGCTGAAGACTGCAGGTGCGGATGTCATCATCTACGAGCCAACGCTCTCTGTCAGCGAGTTTGAGGGAACGCCCGTAATTGCGGACCTGAACGAGTTCAAAGAAAAATCCGCCGTCATCGTGGCAAACCGCATGGAGGACAGCCTGCGCGATACAGCGGACAAGGTTTATACAAGAGATATTTATGGGAGAGATTGAGTGGCAGATATAAAAAAGCGGAAAGTTTTTATTCTATGCAATAAGCTTACCGGAGGCGGCATTGAAAAAATACTACAGGAAGTAGCAAATTATCTTGCCGCAAAGCCCGACCTTTATGATGTTACAATCACAGTGTTGGAAGGTCCTGATGAAGGCAGGAATTTGTTTTTAAGCAACATCAAAATCAAAGGCGTTTTTAGAAGCAGCGCAGCTTATAAGAAGTGGTCCGCCGCATGGTTTTGGTTCAAGCTCAGGCAGTTGTTGTATTGTATATACCTACTTCTGGGTCAATATGATATCGTACTTGCTATTAAAGACGGTTGGTATATAAAGCTCGGCGCTCATATGAGGGCGAAAAGAAAAATTGCTTGGGTGCACACTGCTGCCCTGAATAGCGATTGGGCAAGCGCTTTTTTCAAATCTCCGGAGGAAGAAAGAACGTGTATGGCAGCGTTTGACAAGGTCATATGTGTATCTGACAGCAAACGCCAGCTCGTTCTGGATTATTCCGGAGACCCTGGAAATTTAGCCGTTTGTTATAATCCTGTAAATGCTGTTGATATAATTTCGCGCGCAGCCGAAGAAGTGAAGCTGCCCGCAGATAGTATGCGTCCTGTTTTTGTGGCAGTCAATCGACTTGTTGACGTAAAAGAAAATATACGGCTATTAGAGTGTGTAAAAAGACTGAACAGCAAATATGAGTTTTCTCTCTGGATTGTCGGCGATGGAGAGGAACGTGAGAATCTTGAAAACTACATAGCCGAGAACGATTTAAAGAATGTCGTTATGTTTGGCTGGAAGAGTAATCCTTATCCGATCATTAAAGCGGCAGATTGGTTTGTCAGTGCATCAACATGTGAAACCTTCGGGTTAACACTTCAGGAAGCAAATATCCTTGGAAAACCCGGGCTGGTTGCTACGCTTCCTGTATTTGAAGAGTGCGCAGATCCAAACAAAGTCGTGTTAGTTGAGAACAGCGTTGGTGGTTTGCTTTCAGGTATGAAGAAAATACTTGAAGACGAAATCACTATTAATATTGATGTTGATGAGAAGAAGCTTCAGAAGGAATTTTATAGTGATCGTTTCGATAAAATTGAAAAAGTGATTTTAGGGTGAAGCTATGCAAACAGAGGACGTTGTAATGTAGAAATAAAAAGTATTCTTTGGAAACTATGGTATGGGGGTTTAATACCAAATAAAATTCTGGCCATATGTGTAGCATATGATTGCCCCTAACTTATTTAAGAAGATTAGAGAACTAACTTTAGACAACAGATATGTCGGCCGATTTTAAGATTAAAAATGCAGAAAAATTCCTTTAACAATACAAAAGCAAAAGCTTTGTCAGGGTTGATTTGGTCGTTTATGGAGAAATTCGGGGCGCAATGTGTGACACTGATTGTGTCCATCATACTTGCGCGCCTACTTGACCCCGTCGTCTTCGGAACGGTCGCGATCGTGACGGTTTTTATGGAGATCCTGAACGTTTTTATAGACAGTGGCCTGGGCAGCGCACTTATTCAGAAGAAGGACGCCGACGACCTGGATTTTTCCTCAGTGTTCTATTTCAACATCTTCATGTGCATAGCTCTTTATTTAGTGCTATTTTTGCTTGCTCCTCTGATATCTAAGTTTTACGAGATAGCGGAGCTTACGAATATCATACGGGTCATGGGGCTCACACTCATAATTTCCGGCGTGAGAAATATTCAAAGAGCCTTTGTGTCTCGAAAGATGCAGTTTAAGCGCTTCTTTTTCGCCACCATCGGCGGTACCCTTGGCTCGGCGGTTCTGGGTGTCTGGATGGCTTACCGCGGTTTTGGTGTCTGGGCTTTAGTGGCTCAAAGCTTGTTTAATAACATAGCAGGCACTGTGATATTATGGCTTACCGTAAAATGGAGGCCAAAGAGGGTATTTTCATTCAAGAGGTTTTATGGCCTATTCTCTTTCGGCTGGAAGCTTCTGGTCTCCGATCTCATAAATACCATTTACAACAACCTGCGCCAGCTGATAATTGGCAAAATGTATACAACTCAGAGTCTAGCTATGTATAACCGCGGTTACATGATACCCAACGTCTTTGTTATCAACATCAACTCCGCGATAGACAGCGTTCTATTTCCTGTTATGTCCTCCGCGCAGGATGATGTTAATGTGATCAAAGCCATGACGTGCCGCTCTATACGCATAAGCTCTTATATTATGTGGCCCATCATGCTTGGGCTTTCAGCCTGCTCGACACCCTTGGTTTCTGTTTTGCTTACGGATAAATGGCTGCCTTGCGTGCCTTTTCTAATTATATTTTGTATAAGCTATGCATTTTTACCTCTGCAAACGGCAAATCTTAATGCAATAAAGGCTCTTGGACACAGCGAGGTCTATCTCAAGCTCGAAGTCAGAAAAAAAGTCATCGGTTTTGCGATACTCTCGGCAACCATGTGGTTCGGCCCGCTTATCATGGCAGCCAGCAACCTTTTCTTTGCAGTCATTAATTATCTAATTAGCGCATTTCCAAACCGCAGGTTGCTTAACTACTCCTACGTTCAGCAAATTGCGGATATTGCACCGCCGATGCTTCTGTCTGTGTTTATGTTCGGCATCGTTTACTGTGTACGATTTCTTGAACTTTCGAATTGGATAACGCTTCTTATCCAGATTCCCTTGGGAGTACTGATCTATATCGGCGGCTCAAAATTGTTTAAGCTTGATAGTTTTTATTACATTCTTAACACGATCAAAGGATTAAAGAACATCTCGGCAGGCGGCCTGCAAAATGGCTGATCGAAAGAATCCGATAGAAGTCTTCACGGACGGGACTGATCTTAGTTTCAATGACTCCAAAGGAACTTTTTCTCAACAGCATATCGGCATACCTTCTTGGCGAGGCGGTCGCGGCGGAGCTGTCGGAGGATGGCTGGCGGCGGCTGATACGGCTCGCGCAGGAGCAGAAAATGCTGCCCATGGTATTTGAGGCGGCAGGCGGAAGCATGCCTGAAAATCTGCGGGCAGACTGCAAAAAGCAGGTCAAGCGCCTCGTCGCCGCGCAGACGGCGCGCACGGCGGAGTTTTTGTCGGCGTACAGGGAGCTCGCCTGCGCCGGTATAAGGCCGCTCGTTGTGAAGGGTGTCGTCTGCCGCGCGGTATATCCTAAGCCTGACCTCCGCACTTCCGCAGACGAGGATCTTTACATCCCGCTCACTGGGTATTCCGCCTTCCATGAAAAAATGCTTGAGCTGGGCTTTCAGGCAAAAGATCCGGACTATAAGAATTCTCATGAGGCACGCTACATGAGAAACGGGCTGCTCATGGAGGGACACTGGGATCTGTTTCCGCGCGACAGCAGCGCGCTGAACGTCCTTAACGGCTATAACGACAGCTTCTTCACACGGGCACAAACGCGGCGCATAGAGGGCGCGGATCTGCTCACTCTCGAAGACACCGATCACATGATATTCCTGCTGCTGCACACGTACAAGCACTTTATAAACTCCGGCGTGGGGCTACGTCAGATATGCGACATCGCACAGTGGGCAAAGTCCTGTTCTCTCGACTGGCTGCGCATAAAAGACGCGATGAGCTCCATTGACGGCGAATATTTCGCCGCCGCGATCTTTGCCGCCGCCGAAAAATACTGCGGCATGAGCTTCCCCGAGGGCTGGCCGGAGGCCGACTGCGCGGCGCTTATCGAAGACGCGCTCGACGGGGGCGTTTACGGCTCGTCCGATATGAGCCGCAGGCACAGCGGAACGATGACCCTGAGCGCCGTTGAGGCCGCCCGCGAGAGCAAGCTCCACATCCCTCTCGCTCGGACGCTGTTCCCGAACAGGTCCGTTATGGAGGTAAGCTTCCCATGGGTGAAAAAAAGTGCTGCTCTGCTGCCGTGGGCGTGGACACTGCGGATCGTGCGCTATCTCGGTCAGCGGGGAGAGGGCAATTCCGCCGCCGAGAGCATTAGGCTCGGCACACTCCGCACCGAGCTGTTGAGAGAATACAAGATAATTAAATGAAAAAGATGCTAATTAAAATCATTTTGGGAATAATCATGGCTGCTGCTCTGGCGTCGGCAATTTCCGCCGTTATATGCTCAAAGGAGCTCAAGGTAACGGAATACGGCGTCGACGTTGAGGGGATAGAGTCCCCCCTGAAAATCGTCGCAATATCAGACCTGCACTCAAGAGAATACGGCGATGACAACGGCGCTCTGCTCGCGCTCATTGCCCAACAGCATCCCGACGCCGTGTTCGCCGTGGGCGATATGATAAACCGCGACGCAAGTGAGAGCGACATACGGCAATTTCTGGAGCTCCTTGTAAAATTACAGAAGATAGCACCCGTGTACTACTCCACCGGCAACCACGAGGTGGACTACATGGAAAAGCACGGTGAGGAGCTTTTGGAGAGGATCGCCGAAACCGGCGCGGCCGTTCTGTATGACAATTATGTTGAGACCGAGATCGCGGGAATCACTATTCGCATTGGCGGTACCAGTGGTCACTATCGTGATTCCAATTGGGAAGAAAGGCTCGACTACGCCATGCAGGAGGAGATCGGCAGTACGGACGTGCCTGCCGTCGTATTGATGCACATGCCGGAGAATATGATCTTCGATTCCGCCCGCGAGCGCTGGGACGCGGATCTTTACATCAGCGGCCACACCCACGGCGGCGTCGTGCGGTTGCCGTTTATCGGCGGTATTGTGGCTCCGACGCAGGGGCTTTTCCCGAAATACGATTACGGCTATTTCATTGTTGACGGCAGGCTGGATCTCATAATCACCTCCGGTTTCGCCGGCTACGGCGCTATCCCCCGAGTTTTCAACCGCCCCGAGATCTGTGTGATAAACCTTACATAAGAAAATGACCGATGCTCAGGCATCGGTCATTTTCTTTTTATCGGAGCATCTCCGGATAGCTGTCGAATAACAGGCTGCCGCAGACGATACCGGCGGCAACTACCGCAAGCAGGGCGATGACCAGCGTCCGGTCGGATACGCGCACGGCGGAGGGGCGTACTGCACCGCAGCGAGCAGGCACACGAGTGCGTACCAGACGATCATTGCCGCAGCACCGCCCGCGTGGGCGGGGAGCCCCGCCTTGAGCTGAACAGCTCTGAAGCCCATACAAAGGAAGAAGAGCATAAGGAATATAAGCGCCACATTCAGAGCAGTCAAAACCTCCGACAGTCGGGGGCGTACACGACTTCCTGATACACAGTCGCGTTTAAGATCAGCGATGCGAACAGATACGCCGTCCTGATTACGGTGATCGTCCAGCAGCCCCTGAACCATGCGTTTTCGCCGCGCAGGGCTCTGAAGCCGAGCAGGAGCAGGATCGCGCCGGCGGCGGGCAGGATATAGTTCAGCCCGAGAAAATTCAGCGTGACCGTAGTCAGTGCAAGTCCGGTCGAAGCCCTATCCATTGCCCTTCTCCACGGTGTCACTTCCTCGACAATATCGTTGGGGGGGAAGCTCGGGGACGATACTTTCGAGCGCGGAATCCAGTTCCTCGTCCTTCATGAGCTCCCAATCTCGCTCACTCATGCGCTTCACCTCCCAACGCTTTTCTGAGCTGCTTTTTCATACGGTACAGCCTGCCCTCCACGGTACGCTCTGTCATGCCGAGCTCGGACGCGATCTGCGCCGTGGACTGCAAATAATAGTATTTTCGGAAAAAGAGCGTCCCGATCCTGCTCGTTTTCCAGTATGGGCTCGATGATATAGCGCATAAGGGGCGTGTAATGCCGCAGAAGCAGCACAGCTCCCTTCTCGTCCCGACGCTTTATAAGCTCGATCATCTCCGACCCCTGCACTTTATCACCCCTGCTTCCCCGTCTGCGCGGTTTTTTTGAACAGCTTTCGCTATATAATACGCAGCATTTCCCGAAATCCCGCGTGTATCAGTGCTCGGTCACCCACTTTATAATATAATCGGCAAATTTTCGGGTGGCGGGGCTGTCCTTGCTGGTCTCGGGAATGGCGAGACCTATGATGCGCTTTGACGGCGGCACGAGCTCCTTTATCTCGACATTGTCATGTCTGCCCTTGAGCAGCAGCTCCGGCATGATGGATATGCCCAACCCCTGTTCGACCATGGCGATGATGGCGTAGTCGTCCTTGGTCGAAAAGCGGATGTTCGGCTTAATCCCCGCGGCCGACAGCGCCTTGTTTGCGTCGTGGTTCGAGGTCTCGAGCAGCGTTATGAACGCCTCGGTCTCGCACTCGACGAGCGGGAACTTCGGGTAGGAGGCAAACTTATGATCCTTCGGCAGGATGGCCAGCAGCCTGTCCTCCATCAGCGGCACGCACTCGCAGCCCAGCCCCGCCGGAACATGCACGAAGCCCAGATCCACGCTGCCCTCCATTATCCACTGCTCAACGTCGTGATAGTCGCCGTTTAAAAGCTTTATATCCACGTTGGGATAGTCCTGCTGGAATTCCTTGATGACGCTCGGCAGCCAGTGGACGGCGACGGAAGTGAAGGCGCCGATGCGCACGGTGCCGAAATCAAGGCCCCGTATCGCGGACACGGTCTGCTTGAGCTGCTCCTTATAGTTGAGCATGCCCCTTATCGAAGGCATGATCCTCTCGCCGTCGGCAGTCAGGCGCACCCCCGCTCGGGAGCGCGTGAGTACCGCGAAGCCGAATTCGCTCTCAAGGCTGCTGATCGCGTGGCTGATCGCCGATTGTGTGCATCCAAGCTCCTCCGCCGCCTTTGTGAGGCTGCCGAGCTCCACGACCTTTGCCAGCGCTTCGTATTTTGATATCATCCCTACTCCTCCCGTCAGCTATATATGAAAATTATTCATGTTAATATGAAATATATTAGGGCTAATAATAATATACACGATTTTTCTGAAATTTCAAGCAAAATGGCTGTTTTTCGCTCTTGCGGCGCCGGTTTTTCACCTTTATAATGCAACTTGTTTAAAAGAGAGGAGAAACGACCATGAGTTCAACAACAATCATGCTGATAGCGATCGCGGTTTACCTTATAGGTATGCTGGCCATCGGCGTTGCCTATTCCAGAGGACAGACCAACTCCAGCGAGTTCTATCTCGGCGGACGAAAGCTGGGCCCCTATGTCACCGCTCTGAGCACCGAGGCCTCCGACATGAGCGCATGGCTGCTTATGGGCGTTCCCGGCCTTGCCTTTTTCTGCGGCATCGCGGAGGCGAGCTGGACCGCCATCGGCCTTGCTCTGGGAACATATCTCAACTGGCTGTTCGTCGCAAAACGCCTGCGCCGCTACTCGGTAAAGATCAACGCGCTGACCATTCCCGATTTCGTATCCAAGCGCTTCCATGACAACACCAAGATAATTGAAACTATGGGCGCGATACTTATCATCGTTTTCTATGTGCCCTACACCGCCTCCGGCTTTGCTGCCTGCGGCAAGCTCTTCGGCACGCTGTTCGGCGCAAGCTATGTTCCCGCGATGCTTATAAGCGCCATCGTCATCGTGGCCTACACTACCTGCGGCGGCTTCAAGGCGGCCTCCGTTACCAGCTTCGTCCAGAGCCTTATCATGATTTTCGCCCTCATCGTCGTTATGATATTCGGTGTCAGCGCGGCCGGGGGCTGGGACAGCGTCGTCGCTAACGCCAAGGAGATCCCCGGCTATCTGAGCCTGACCGCCAGCACCGATATCCAGAGCGCCGAGGCCACAAGCTACAGTACGCTCACCGTTTTCTCTCTTCTGGCATGGGCGCTGGGGTATTTCGGAATGCCCCATGTTCTGATCCACTTCATGGCCGCTGAGGACGAGAGCAAGCTCAAGGTCAGCCGCCGCGTCGGCACCGCATGGGTCGTCGTCTCCCTCGCGATCGCCGTCCTCATCGGCATCATTGGCTTTGCAATGGCAAGCAACGGCTCGATCAAAATGTTTGACTCCAGTTCCTCTGCCGAGTCGCTTATCGTCAGCATAGCGTCTCTGCTGGGCAGCAAGGGAACGCTGCTGGCTATACTCGCCGGCATAATTCTGGCCGGAATTCTGTCCGCCACCATGTCCACCGCCGACGTTCAGCTTCTGGCCGCAGCCTCCGGCATTGCCCATAACATCATAAACGATGTGCTCGGCATAAAGCTCAGCGAGAGAAAGAGTATAGTAGTCGCCCGCGTTACCGTTATCTGCGTGGCTGTTCTGGGCTTCCTGTTCGCCCTTGACCCCAACAGCTCCGTTTTCCGCATCGTATCCTTCGCATGGGCGGGCTTCGGGGCCACATTCGGTCCTGTGATGCTATTCGGCCTGTTCTGGAAGCGCTGCAACAAGTGGGGCGCCATCGCCGGTATGTTCTCCGGTGCGGCAATGGTATTCATCTGGAAGTACGCTGTCGCGCCCATGGGCGGCGTGCTAGCAATATACGAGCTGCTCCCCGCGTTCGTTATCTCCTGCGTATTCATTGTTGTCGTCTCCCTGCTGACCAAGGCTCCCGAGGCGGAGATAGTCGCCGAGTTCGAGTCCGTCGGCAAGTAATTATAAAACTTACAGGCTATAAAAGGCAGAGGCTTCGGCCTCTGCCTTTTTTGTCCGCGTGTCAAGGTCACATGAACATGTGCCTACAATGTAAGCAGTTATCCTGCCATTGGTGTTGAGAATTTATGATTCTAAATATTATTAATCGGACAATATTAACTAAAATAATCATTGCGATTGATTTTCTTTATGAATAAAAATTTACTTTTTATATGATATAATAAATCATCAATCTAAATGAAAGAATGGTTGTTGTGAGCTTTGATAAACGGAAGGAGCTTGATGTACTCCGTGAACAGTTCAAGGAATGCACTGAATTTCTGTTGGCAATCGGAGACGCCAGCAGACAAAGAATTTTAATTGCTATTATGGAGGGTGAATTCGGAGGCAGCAGAATTGGTGATACTGCAAAAAAAGCCCATCTTTCAGACCCTGCTGTTTCTCATCACCTTAAAACGCCGAAAGAGGCAGGAATTGGAAAATCATATTCCAGAGGCACAAAAAATTACTATTATATCGATGCATCGTCTTCAGGCTTTTCAAAAGTAAAGCATATGATTTTGTCTTTTGAATCGGTCGCATATGAATTTGCAAAAACTCAGAATTATGAAATATAGGTGATAATATGGCTGTTATAAAATTAATTCAAACGGGAAGCACACTTGTTTCTCCTGCCGTTCCTAACAGGAATACAAGAAAAAGTAAAATTGCATATACAGGCTTGTTTCAAAAAATGAAAAACAGAATTGAAGTGCCTGTTAAGGCCTTTTTAATTGAAATAAAAGGAAGAAAAATTCTGATAGATACAGGTCGGAGCAGTGAATATGCAAAGCATCCCGTAAAACATATGGGCTTTGGACTATGATTTGCAAGCGAGCCTGTAATGAGGGAAGAAGAATCGGTTTATAACAATTGTAGAAAATGGGAATAAAGCCGGAAGATATTGATGCAGTTATACTTACACATTTGGACTGCGACCACGCAAGTGGGCTTGTTGATTTAAAGAATGCTGAGCATATTTATACTACCGATGAAGAATGGCAGATAGCAAATACAGCTGGTGTAAGATATAATAAGAATTTCTGGAAAGATATAAACTTTAAAATTCTTAATATGACTGATGATCGTGATGCTCCATTTGGAAAATCCTGAGATTTATTCGGCGACAGCTCTGTAAAAATTGGGTTTACTCCCTGTCATTCAGCAGATTCTGTTGCAGTTGTTGTAAACGACAATAATAAATTTGCCGTTATTGCAGGAGATAATCGATACAATCGATACAACCGAAACTCTTGGGAAAATGTTATTCTGCCCGGTCCGATTTATAATAAAGAGAATATGAAAAAATCATTGCAATGGATACGGACATTGAGCAGAAAAGAAAACTGCATAGGTATATTTGCAGCTCACGATCCTGAAATTGAACAAGGAGAGTATAAGTTATGAGAATACTTTACAGGTGCAGTAAATTCACTGTGGACTGCTAAAGAAACTGCAAAAGCGCTTGATGCAAAATTTTTATAATTAATGAATCAGCAGTGATAAGGGAGTTGATTAAATATTTAATCAACTCCCTGCGGTGTGTCAAAGCCTCGGCCTTTTTGTGTTTTTCATCTCAAAAGAAATGCTTGTGGATGATCTCCATTGCGGGCATGACATGCTCCGGCTCGACCGTGAGGGAACATGCGCCGTCGCCGATATCGGCCGAGAGCGTCAAAACATCGCTCTGGCTCAGCACCGCTATCGCCTCCGCGAGAGTCCTGCGGCTGACGGACCTGCCGACTATGCTTATCTTATTTTGCCTTTTATCACGTGTGACGCCGCAGATATCGGGTCTTTCGGCAAGATGCGTCATGAGCGTTCCGGGCGCTCTTACATAGCTCGAGAGCAGCCAGACCTCCACATCATTTTTCAGAGCCGCCGCCACGCTTCGGGAATGAAGCACCTGCGAGCCGCCCAGCGCCAGCCGAAGCATATCCTCATAGTCTACCTCAGCCATTTTTCTGGCTCCTGTAACGAGCCTGGGGTCGGCTGTGTAGATGCCGTCAACGTCGGAATATATCTCGCACCGGTCGGCTTTGAGCGCCGCTGCGAGTGCCACCGCCGTTGTGTCCGAGCCGCCGCGTCCGAGCGTTGTTATATCGTCGTTCTCACTGATGCCCTGGAAGCCCGCCACAAGGACGATCCTTCCCGCTCCGAGCTCCCGCATGATACGGCGGGTGTTTATGTTTGTTATCCTCGCCTCGCCGTGGTTAGCATCGGTCATGATCCCCGCCTGCCGGCCGGACAGCGACACGCAGTCAAGGCCCATTTTTGAAAGCTGCATAGCCATGAGCGCGACCGAGCTCAGCTCTCCCGTACTCAAAAGCGCGTCAAGCTCTCTCTTCGGGGGCTCCGCACTTATCTCTCCGGCGTCGCTTATCAGCTCATCCGTCGTATCCCCACGGGCCGAGAGCACCACGATCACGGCCCCGCCCTCATCGGCGCGGGCGGCGATTATTCCGGCAACTCTCTTTATTTTTTCGGCGTCCGCTACCGAGCTGCCGCCGAATTTCTGAACAGTCAACATGGTTTACCACCTAACAAAAAAGAAGTAGGGTAATTCACCCTACTTCATATTATTCACCTGCCGTTCAGCCTGCCATAAGCTCTACGCCGGCAACGCCCGTCACTGCGGACAGCCTCGACATAAGCTCCTCCGTGCTGATAATGAATGTCCCCGTCGTTATCGATATCGTAACGAGCGCCACTCCGTTTGCCGGAATAGATTGGTTTATTGTGAGTATATTTGCGCCTGATTCGGTAAAAATAGACAGTACTGAGGCGAGAGTGCCGGGCTTATCATGCAGCTTTACATGGAAGGTCATGATGGTGTCCCGCTTCATGTCTCTGAAGGGCGCGATGCAGTCCTTATACTTGTAAAAGGCGCTGCGGCTCAAGCCGACACGCTCCACCGCTTCGGCAACGGTGCGGGCCTCGCCCGTTTCAAGCAGGGCTTTAGCCTCCGTGACCTTCAAAAAGACCTCGGGAAGCGCAGAGGCCTCGACCAGATAGTATTTGGGCTTTATGACCGCCATATCACAACCTCCTGTCTGCAACCGGCTTACATTTGTGCTTGTATTACGGATTTTATCATAATACGGCAGACATGGCAAGAGCCGACGGGAAAAAACAAAGGTGGAACATTTATGCTTTGGGGAATCATTTTCAGTATCGTGGCCGGAATGGCCATGAGCGTTCAGGGCGTTATGAACACGCGCCTCGGCGAGGGGATAGGCAACATGGAGGCAAACGCCTTCGTTCAGGGCACCGCCTTCGCGCTGGCGCTTATCGTGCTCATATTCTGGCGTCAGGGCAGCTTCACCGAGCTTGGGCAGATCAACAAGCTCTACTGGCTGGGCGGAGTGCTGGGCATCGTGATAACGCTTACGGTCATGCTGGGCATAAAGAGCCTCGGCACCACACTTGCAATCTCAATCATTCTCATCTCGCAGCTACTTGTAGCCGCGCTTATCGACGCCTTCGGGCTGATGGGCAGCGAGAAGCTCGCCTTCGGCTGGACGAAGTACGCCGGTCTCGCCCTTATGACGGGCGGCATGCTGCTGTTTAAATATAAGTAATTTTTGTCTCTTGAAATATGCCAGGGGTATGATATAATATCCGTATAGTTGATATTATACTGGCGCATCAGGGCACTATGTGCCTTGGCGTATTTAATGGTCTTTCGCCTCGCCTCTTATGAGGCGGCCGGCGAATTTGCCGATTATGCCATACCCCGAGGTGAAATCAGGATGGAAAAGCTCGATATCTTCCGTAGGACAGCCGCCGAAAGCTATGCCGCCGGACAGCGGGACAGCCGCCATCTCATGAACATGTACAGGGCGTACCTTCAGGGCGCCGAGGACGCAGCCGGATTCCATGAGGGTGCCGAGCGCGAAAGCAATCTAAGATTGACGATAGCCGCCATGGCGTTTGCCCTGCTCGGATGGTTTATTACCATGTATTTCGTATTTAAATAAGCCTCGCCGCCCGCGCACGTCGTGAGGCGGCTTTTTTGTACATTACTTTTCGACAAAATTCGACAAATGATTAAAAATTTGGTCGAATTTTATAACAAGCAAGCGCATTGTGTTATATTATGTCAACAATTTTCACATTCGCTCGACATGATTCGTGTGCCAAAACGTTTCGGATATGGTAAATTTATACCATAAAAGCGGCTGTTTTGCTTAAAAAGATACACGCAGCGCTGTTCATGCAATTTACTGGAGGAATGATATTATGGAAACCAAGAATCGCGTTCTCATCGCTGATATCGATGATGACTTCCGTCGGCTTATCTCCGACGTGCTGTCTCGGGAGGAGGATATGGAATACCTCGGCGGCACCGACAACGGGGTAGACGCCCTGGCCCTTACTGCTGAGCTGCATCCGGATGTCATCGTACTGGATCTGGTACTGCTGAAGCTCGACGGGCTTGAGGTACTTCGCCGGCTGCCCGAGGCATGCCCGGACACGAAGGCTATCATTGTTACTCATATGTACAGGAGCGAGATCATAAAGCAGTGCGCCGCCCTCGGCGCGGCATATTTTATCCCCGAGCCCTGCGACGTTCCGACGCTGCTCGACCGCATCCGTCAGATCAGTTCCTTTTCCCGGCAGGACGCCTTTCCCGTCCCCGCGAAACAGACCGACGCGAATCTTGAGGCTCTCGTTACCGAAATAATCCATGAGATTGGTGTGCCCGCGCACATCAAGGGCTATCAGTACCTGCGCGAGGCGATCATCCTCACGATAAACGATATGGATATCATTAACGCCGTCACCAAGGTGCTGTATCCCGAGGTTGCTAAAAAGTTCAACACCACGCCCAGCCGCGTTGAGCGCGCCATACGCCACGCCATCGAGGTCGCGTGGGATCGCGGCGATATCGAGGTGCTGCAAAAGTTCTTCGGCTATACCGTGTCGAACATAAAGGGCAAGCCGACAAATTCCGAATTCATCGCTATGATCGCCGACTGCCTCTCCCTGCGCCAGAAACAGGGTATAAGGTGAGGAAAACGAACTTGATACCGCGCCGGATCACACTGCATGATCCGGCGCGTTTTTTATTTATCCTCCGCACTCACGACATCGGCGTGCGGCTTCTCCGACGCGGAGATATATAGCTCCTCGCACTCCCTATGCGCGCATATAAGCAGCCTTATCGCCTCCTCAGACGCCCGCAGCATTTTAAAATACATCTCTTTGTAATCAGGCATGACATACACCTCCCGTGTATATTTTAGAACAAAATATTCAAAATATCAATAGATCAATTTGTTCTATTTATACTTTTAGACGGTGATGAAAATGCAGAAATATCCGCGAATACGCGATCTGCGCGAGGATAAAGACCTTACGCAGCAGCAGTTGGGCGACGCGATAAATGTACCGCAGCGCACCTATGCATATTATGAGAGCGGACAAAGGATGGTCCCGCCTCAAGTGCTGTGCGCACTTGCCGACTTCTACGGCGTCAGCGTAGATTACATCCTCGGCAGGACGGACAAGTGATGCTTATTTAAATGCAAATGCCGCATAAAAATCAATATGCAGTATTCGCATATCATAAAATTACGCAAGGTGATTGCCGTGTACAAAAGATTACGCGACCTGCGCGAGGATAAAGACCTTAAACAGCGGGAGCTTGCTTCATATTTGAATATCAGTCAGACAACATATTCGCGCTATGAAAGTGGCGAGCTTGACATACCGAGCGCGGCGCTCGTTAAACTTGCCGCCTTCTACGGCGTCAGCGTTGACTACATCCTCGGCAGGACGGACAGGTAGCAATACGGAAGCCCGCCACCGCACGCCACGTTTTTGTGAAATTAAATTTCACGAAAAACCTCGCTGTGCTCGTCAAAAAAGCCTGATTTATCAGGCTTTTTGATGGCTATTTATCCAATTCGAGGTGGGCCTGCCGCCCCCCTCTATCTCCCTCGCCCGTTGCTGGAGATCGTTCTTCTCCTTTGGTTCTTTGACAGTCTGAAACCGCTTCCCTCCGGCCGGAGGGAAGCGGTTTGCGTGTATATTCTTATTATTCGTCTCTTACCTCGAGGCGGAGCACGTCGGGTCTTGCGTAGTGACCGCAGACATCGTGCTCCATCCTGGATGACGCGGCCCTCTGCATATCCAGAACGGCATATATGACGCCCTCCCTGTCCCAGATGGTATCTGACGCCTCGTGGCCGAAGGGATCAATGACGCAGCTTCCGCCGCGGCACACGATCTCCGGCAGCACGGCTATCTCGGCCCCTGCGCTCTCGGTCGATGGATAGTCGGCGCGTTCAAAGAACATGTCGCAGTTTATGAAGTAGCAGTGCCCCTCGATCGCAATGTGGCGTATGGTATCCTGCCATTCGGGGTTGTCGTTCGTGTTGGGCGATATATAGAGCGTGACGCCTTTCTGATACAGTGCGACCCGCGCAAGGGGCATATAGCTCTCCCAGCAGATGAGACTGCCCATGGGTCCCCACGGCGTGTCCATAACGGGAAAAAAGTCGCGGTCGGCGTCGCCCCATACGACGCGCTCGCTGCCGGTGGGCTTGAGCTTGCGGTGGTTTAATGCCTGTCCCTCGGGCGAGATCATCATGTTGGAGTTATAGAGCGTTCCCGTGACGGAGTCGCGCTCGGAATATCCGATGCTGACGTAAACGCCGTTTTTAACGGCGCGGTCGATGATCGCTCGCATCTCCTCTCCGTCGGCGAGAACGGAGTTGTCGTAATATACCTTCCAGTCCTTGCGGCCGCAGGCGTTTCGGCTGCCGACCGTGAAGCCGAAGGTCATCCCATAGGGATAGCCCGGGATGAACAGCTCTGGGAACACGATTAGCTCTGCGCCGTTTGCCGCGCACTCGTCGATGAGCCGCAGCGCCTTCTGTACGCATTTATCCTTGTCAAACATGACCGGCCGCGCCTGCACGACGGCGACCTTGCACTTATTTTTCAAATTCTTCATGCGAAAAACTCCTCGGTAATTTTTGCCCTGATTATACCACCGTCCCGCCCCGATTTCCACAAAAATCGAAAATAAAACCGGCGGGTATTTATTTTATTAAAGTTAAAATACAGTATTGACTTTAATATTATTAAAGTGTATGCTTAATATTATAAAAGCAAGGAGGTGAGGCTTTGGCGCTTCAGGTAATACCCGATTGGATGGTAAATCTCGATGACGAGGACATTTCGTTCATAAAGCGTTTTCTGCTGGCCTCGGGCTCGCTGAAGGAGATGGCGCGGCAGTACGGGGTGACTTATCCGACGGTGAGGCTGCGGCTCGACCGCCTCATTCAGAAGATAAAGATAAGCGAGGATACGGAGAGCGACCCATACATCGCGCTGGTGAAGAGGCTTGCTATTAACGAGAAGCTGGATTTTGACACGGCGAAGCTGCTGATAGGCGAGTACAAAAAGCTTAAAGGAGGGTGTCTTTAATGCTCGGAGTAACGAACATTTTGATTTTTCTGCTGCTTGTAGTCGGGATAATCTGGCTGCAAATATACCTGTCGAAGAAGGAAAGCCGCTGGCCGGGGCTTATAATACCGGCGATACAGTTTTTGTTCAGCGTTTTTATTACGGTTGCGGAGGTGCTCTATATTCCGGTTCCGCTTGAGTCGTACGCGGCGTATATTGCAGTGCAGGCGGTACTCGTTTTTCTGATGAGCAACATTCCGACGCTCATCTCGCTGGCGATTTATTTTACCTGCCGCAATAGGCTCCGCCGCAATAAGCAGATTGAAAAAATGAACATTCAGGATTTGGACTGAAAAAAATCAGAGCCCACGGCGTTGCGGCAAATGTGCATAAAGTAACGGTTACTATCGCTTTACTAACAAAGCGGGAATTTTAAGAAAAAACAGCTTTTGTCAGATAAACAAAAGCTGTTCCTTTTATGTTTAAATCCTTGAGGTCTAAACCCCGTAGCTCGCAAAAAGCCCACCTGGTTTCTCAGGTGGGCTTTGGTGGACGATACAAGACTCGAAACTTATTCAAACTTAGAATTTCCAATACCTATATGTTAGGTGACATCATTTGCGACATCAAAAGGCGGCTTTAATTTTTTTGATTTGCTCTGCTTTGTGCTTTTTTCGCAGGCTTGTATATATTGCTCGGGTTGTAGCAATATCGGCATGCCCCATCAGATCCTGCGTGGTAAGCTCATCGACGCCTGCCTCAAACAGCACGGTCGCATAGTTATGCCGGAGTTGATGTGGCGTTACAAGTGGACGCCACTCTGAGCGCGTACACTCTTTTTTTCCGCGATGCCGATTGTCATAGACCTTTTTTTCCGCCAGTCCCACCGCTTTGCACCATGCAAGCCACCGCGAATTTAACTGCCCACGAGTAAGGAGTTTTCCGTCGTCGTTAAATACGTAGTCCGTCTTTTTTGCCCCTTTGGGCTTTTTTATATGCGGCTTTAGCTGCGGTAATATTGGGACATCTCTGTATCCTGATTTGGTTTTTGTCTCTTTGATCACGGGTGTACCGTGCAGATCCACCGCGCGTCGGACGTAGATCAGACCTTGCTTTTGATCAATGTCACCCCATTGGAGAGCAGCAACCTCCTCGGTGCGCATACCGGTATAGAGCAACAACGCCACAAAGTCCCCAAAGGGAGCATCAAGTCCCTCCTTAATTGTTTTGATTGTTTCAGCCTCCGGCGCTTCGCGGCGTCCCCTCGCCATTCCTCGCGGTACTTTAACCGACGTCACGGGGTTGACTTCGATGTACCCTTTTACAATGGCAAAATCAAATATCTGTTTGTATATCGATTTTAACGTTGCAGCGTGTTTGTAGCTATAGCCCTCCTGCTTCTCGCGCATGAGCATCCTGTTGATCTCTCCTGCTGTGACATCCGTTATAATACGGTCGCCGCTCTCAGCGACAGCCATCTCAATTGGCGCCTTGTAGCTCGCCTGCGTCCCCCGTTCCAACTTTTCTACGTGTTCTTGCTGCCATTGAGTGGCAAGCTCCCCGAAGGTCGGAATGCCGGGGGCCGCACTCATTTTCGCCTGCATTTTTTTGTGTAGCTGCTCCGGATCGCGGTCGTAGACATAGTGCCTTCCGGTACTGTCCGTGTAGCTGCCCTGATACCTTCCGTCCTTGCGGAGGGTATACATACTCGCATAGTTAATTTTTCTCGCCATAGTTTAACCTCCATCGGTGCAGAGCCTTTAGCTCGGGGACGGCGGTCGTTTATCGGCCGTTCGGCCTTTCGGGGCCAAACGGCTTTTTATTTTTGATTTTTTACTGTTTTGTATATGTTCTGGAGCTTCTGTGCCGTCAGATCCAGCCCGCATCTGTGCCTTATCTGGCCGCGTATCACGCCCCAGCCCCAGTGATATTCATCGACATATCGGAGTATCAGCTCGCGCAGCTCCTCACTGTGTTCTTCCATAGCTCTATCCCCGTTGCGTCCAATTTGGACACATTACTCTATATTTCTGTTCTTCCCGTAGAACACCCTGCCGCTGTGCAACACTCGGCGGTAGTAGCAGCCAAGCGCAGCATTTTTATCCGGGTGGATACATATCTTTGCATCACTACACTCCATGTAGCGGCTACAACACGAAAAATCCTTTGTGCACTCATCGAGTATGTATTGGCAAGAAAGCTTTACATCGTCAATGTGGTCGGGTACGTCCTTCAGAGAATCAATGTATCGTTTGACAAAGTCTTTTTTGTTATCATTTTTAAATTTTCCGACGTTGGGAAATTCCAAATATGTTGCTCGTTTTCCGCTGTACAGGCGGACAACGACGTTATCAGAAAAGGTTACGGAATACTTTTTCGCAGAGCCTGAAGCCTTCAGCTCGGAAAAACCGACAGGAAGCCCTGCAAGGCCATTTTCGCGCAGAAGCTCTGACAGGGCGGATAGTATAAAGCTTTTGAGATTTTCCGCTTCTGACGGCCCGAATAAAGAAACCTGATCCATTATGCGTGAACCTCCGATTTTACTAAAGACAAAAACTGTTCTTCGTTGAGAAAACAAACGTGACCCTTGCCTTCGGCATTGATTTGGTATGCCTTTTCCTCTTTCGTGCTCAACCCATCGTCACCCACAAGCGCTTTGTCCTGAACACCGACAACAAGATAATCAGTTTTGCCGGAAACGTTCGAGCGGACTATCGCTCCGCAATTTGCGGCAAGCTTCGCGGCCTCCGGCCTTTCGATCGATAGCTCGCCGGTGAACACAATGCTTTTACCAAACAGCGGGTGACTCGCGTCTGCATCTTCGGCGGGGGAAAGTGCGGATAAGTCTAATTTGCTTCGGTGAAAATCAAGCTTTTTCTTGCCTTTGTCTCTGCCGTAAGAGAAAGACTTCATCGGTCTAAGCTCTGTAAAATCATGAACTCGGATATCATTGAGTGCGAAAAATTCCCACGCCGTTGCACATCCGCCGCGTTTGAAGGCTTCTATGCATATCTGAGCGCACACCAAAGCGTCGTCTGCCGCGTCGTGGTGCTGTGTGACTTGAACGCCGAGAGCGGCAGCGCAATTGACAAGCGATTTGCTGCCGGATACAAACGGCTCGGCTATGTACATAGAGTCTGAGAAAAAGAAAGCGGGTATCTCTGCGCTGGTCGATTCTCTCAAAACAGACATATCGAAATGCGCGTTGTGAGCAATCACGGGAACGTGACGGTCGAAGAAACACTCTATTTCAGGGAAAAGTTCATCTAGCGTTTTTTCATCCTTCACCATATCAGACGTAATGCCGTGAATTTTGATATTTCCGTCGTTGAACGTAGCTCCGTTCGGATTTATCAATGCACTGAATTTTTCGACGATTTCCAGATCCTTTACTGCGACTATCCCTATGGAACAAGCGCTGCTCGACCGTGTGTTTGCCGTTTCAAAATCTATGGCAATAAAATCAAACCGGCTCATAATCAGGACTCTCCTTGCCCAACATTTTTAAGAATTTGTGCTCTCCCAGAAAAACAATATTGGCATCGCCGGACTCGTTCAGTGATATTGCTTTTCGTTCTTTCCAAGACACAAAATCGTAGTCACTCTCATCTTTATCACGCCTTATAAGATAATCCACGTTTTTTGATACTGAGCAACTGACCTTTGCTCCGCAGCTTTCTGCAAGCTGTACAGCCTCATCTCGTGTAATGGAAAGTTCACCTGCAAAAACGCAGATTTTGCCGCGCAGCGGGCTGTCTGAAATCTGCTCATTGAAATCATCTTCTGAAAGGGCGTTCAATACCAATGATAGCTGTTCCTCACCAACCATGTTCAGAAATTCGGTTTCCCCAAGAAAAACAATTTTGGCTTTGCCTTCCTCGTTTAGGGCACGCGCTTTTTCTTCCTTTGAACTCATGCCGTCATTATCGCCCCGTCGAATATCCTGATCACCCATTATCAAATAGTCTACCTTGCTGGATACGGATGGTTTTACTATAGCTCCACAATTTACAGCGACTTGCATTGCGGTTTCCCTACTAATTGAGAGAGCGCCGGTAAAAACGCAGACTTTACCATGCAAGGGGTTGCTTTCGTCTATTGCCGTGACGGTGGGTTTAATACCGCTGATTTTAATTGACTTCTTTTTGCTGGCTGAAAGCTTGGCCTCTGCTTGGGGATCATCAGCTGTCATTTTGAGATAACATTTTGCGGTTACTTCGCAATCCCCTAGGCTTCTGTGCCAGCTGCTGTTTTTAACTCCGAGGCATGTGGCCATCTCGTACAAACTGTGATTAGACCAATCTTTGTGCAAAAGTCGTGCTATTCTCATTGTATCGACAAGATCATTTCTAATCGGAGGCAAATCCAGAGCAACGCAGTTATCATACAAAAAGTTGATATCAAAATGCACATTATGGCCGACTATAATATCGCTCCCGATAAAATCTAAATACTCAGGAAGAACTTCGTCAATACATGGTTCGTCCGCAAGCATTTCGTTTGTTATTCCTGTTAATTGCACAATAAAGGGAGAAACTATTTTGCCGGGATTTACGAGCTTTTGAAACAGAGCTATCGGCTTTCCTTCTCTAAATCTAATCGCGCCAACTTCGATAATGCTGTCTGCTGTGGTGGATAAGCCCGTAGTTTCAATGTCAATTACCGTAAAATCTTTTGTGCAGAGCAAAAGACTTTTCCCCTTTTCGCTTCTATCGGTTGTCCCGTCAGCATTGCATTCACTCTCACTAGACGCACTTGTAGCTTCTGATATTTTCATTTGCAATTACCTCCAAGGCTTTGCTCTTATCCCGTCAAGCATTTATGCGAAGCTGCTCGTCTGTTTCTGCGTTCTGTTTGGACGAATGAGTTTTTTTATATGCTCTCGTTATAGGCTGGGACTGCATTTCACACAGGTATTCTGGGTGGATGCAATGCAATTCTCCGCCGATAGAAATGACTAAAGTGGTTTCGTCCACATATCCAACAACATCACACTCAACTATTTGATCTACATACATGCCGGTGTAATAAATTGTCCGTAAACCCTTTGTTTTTGGTATCAAATTTTTGCTTTTAAGGTACTCTAACTTTTCATTGTCATCCTTAAACTCATGCCATACGCATCTAGGTGTGACCATTATATAACTCTCCTCGATGTGTCCAAATTGGACACATTTATATTTTTGCTCGCAGCTCGACCACTCGGCCGATGATAGCTACGGGCAATTTTTCTATATCCTCGTTGCTATAAAACAATGGATCATACGCGGGGTTGTTAGCAATAAGTGTCATGCCCGCTGCGCTTTTCTTGACCTTTTTCACCGTTGCGTCGTCACCGTTTACCAGCACGATAGCAATCTCGCCGCTTTCCACGTCCGGCTGCTTGCGCACGATCACTATGTCTCCATCCGAGATCTTCGGCTCCATACTGTCTCCCTTAATTTGTAGGCCAAAGTATTCGACGCCGCCCCGAGTCATTTCAGCGGGGATATCCTCCCAGTCGATTATCTCCTCGATTGCGTCAATAGGTATCCCCGCCGCAACACGGCCCAAAACTGGTATTCGTATGTAGCCGATCTTTTCGGGCTTTGAACTTCGTCCTAATATCTCATCGATAGTTGTTTCAAATATTTCGGCCATTAATTTTAATGCTTTTTGGTCTGGCTCAGTTTTCCCGTTTTCCCAGTTGGATATTGTATTTTGCCCGACATTTAATTCGGCTGCTAAGGTCACCTGCTTTATTCCGCGCTCGGTTCTCAATCTACGAATCTGGTTCAAAATATCACCCTACTTGATGTCATATTGCAATATCAATATAGATGATATTAACATTGATTGCAATGTAATATCAAAAAATGTGATAATTTTTATCTGCTCCTATTGACATATCAAAAAATTTTATTTATAATATGGAATATCACAAAATTTGATATAAGGAGGTGATTAAAATGGTACCCGAAATTAAATGCAGCAAGTGTACGTTAGTTCCTGAGTTTCTCAAAGAGCAGCTGGCGCTGCTCTCCGAGAAATCAAAGGCCAAGGACATTAGCGTAACTGATCTGGTAAATCTGACTGACGCTATGTCACGTTTGGTAACGGCTTTCAGTGACCTATAAACTCACTTAAGCCATTTGTTTGCCGCGTTTTCAGGGCTGGTTTTAAAACGCATTTCAATTGCTTTTAGCGCATTATAGGCAATAGCGAGGTAAAAAAACAACGATTATTGTTAGGAGGTGAGCAAGCCATATGTCGTACTTAGATATCGCGTGGATAGTATGTATCATCCAGCTTATTTTTTTAGCTCTTACCTATTTGGGTGCCCGCTTTGGAGCTTATCTTATGATGTGGTCGTGTGCTTTCTTTACGCTTATTGCCAACGCTATCACTTGGGTCTTTTACATAGAGTGGCTTGTAAGTCGTTGCGCATAGCAGCAAGCAGAGTAAGTCGGTCACGATGGAACTCTTCAAGCGATTTGATAATTCCTGCAGGGTTCTCGCGGATGTGATTAGTTACTATGCTTACTGCCTGAGCTGTTTTTTTGCTGCCAACCAAGCGAACCACATTGCTTGCGTCATATACGCCAGCAAGCGTTTCGTCATTTTTGCTTTTTGCCCATTCTGCAATTGCAGATTCATATTTTTGATAAGCATCTAATCGCATTGCTTTCAAATTTTCGTATCGTTGTGCAGCAGCGGCAATCAGAGCAGTTATGACTGGTACTAATCCACAGACAATGGGAAGAACCAAAGACTTCAGAATTTCGACCGCCATATCAAATAGCACCTCCTTTCGAGCAGATTTTACCATAAGAGGGAGGTGCAGACAAGGAGGTGAGCAAATGATAATGCGCATAAAAGAGTTGCGCAGGAAAGCTGAGATTAATCAGCAGCAGCTTGCTTTGGAAATGGGCGTGGCTCAGAACTGTGTGTCACAGTGGGAAACCGAAGTAGCCCTGCCCCGCACGCGCCAGCTTCCGCGACTGGCTCAGGTGCTGGGCTGCACCATCGACGAGCTGTTCGAGCACCCGGCGTGATCCATCATTAACCCCATTTTATCAAACAAGGAGGTGCTGCACCATGCAGGACAACTACCGCAATATTTGCAAAATTGCAAGACAGACTGCCGGTCTGACGCAGGAGCGCTTCGCTGAGGCACTCGATATCAGCGTTGAGGCCGTGCGCCAGTATGAGAGCGAGAAGATCATGCCCTCGGACGACGTCGTCACACGCATGGTCGAAATCTCAAGTCAGCCGGTGCTCGGTTATTGGCATTTGCTTAATAAGAGCCGTGTCGCTGCCGATATCCTGCCGGAGATCTCCGAGTGCTCGCTGCCGCAGGCGGTGATCCAGCTCATATGCAAAATTCGGGACTTCGGCGAACGTCACCGCACGGATGACCTCATGGACATTGCCGCAGACGGCCGCATCGATGATACCGAGCGCGAGTTGTTTAACAGCATCGTTGCTGAGCTGGACTCCGTCGTTCAGGCAGCTATGACCGTCAAATATGCAAAGGGGGAGTAACCATGCCGCGGGAAAAAGAGGACTATCGAGCAAATATTGAACAGCTTAACCGTCTCTATCCCGATAGAGAGATGCTCACTATCCCTGAGGTGATGCGTATAATGGGCTATGGAAGTCCGAACACTGCAAAAAAGTATGTGCCGTTTACAAACCGGCGCGTCAGCAAGGCAACTCTGGCGCGTATCATGTGCGGGTGAGGTGAGCGGCATGATAAACCAAAAGAACAAAAAAATGAGCCGCACAAGCTGCCACTTGTACGACTCGCAAATTACCGTTTCGGGTAATAAGTCCACTGCAATTATACCCGATTCCGGCGGAAAACGCAAGAGGTGAAGCCATGAGTGAAGTGATACGCGTAGAAAAAAACCGCAACTATACCGTCATGAGCAATTGTCACCTCGCAGATCGGCGGCTCAGCCTTAAGGCCATCGGGCTTTTAAGCAAGATCCTCAGCTTACCGGACGGGTGGGATTATACCATTGCCGGGCTTGTACATATTTGCAACGAGGGCAAGGCCGCCATTGCGACAGCGATCCGGGAGCTGGAAACCGCAGGGTACGTCGAGCGCCGACAGCTTCGCACCAAGGATGGGGCTTTCGGCGGTAATGAGTATATCGTACATGAGGAGCCAATTTCAAAAGATGCACCGTTAACCGATTTTCGGTTGACGGATAATCGGTTAACCGAAAACCCGTCGACGGAAAATCGACCGCAATTAAATACTAATATACCAAGTACTAATATACCCCCTATAGTCCCCCTTGGAGAAAAACCGGCTAAGGGGCGGCGCAGGGAAGCAAAAAAAGAGCCGGACTGGAAGCCCGACAGGTTTGCGGATTTTTGGCAAGCATATCCCCGAGGAGAGAGCAAACAGGCGGCTATAAACGCCTGGGACAAGCTCAAGCCCGACGATGATTTGTTGGAGGCAATGGCTCGGGGTCTTATGCGGCAGCTCCGGTCGGAGCAGTGGCAAGCCGGTATCGGCATCCCCTATGCGTCGACGTGGATAAATCAGCGGCGCTGGGAGGATGAGGATAAAGGCTCTATACGTCCGGCTGATGATCATGGAGGATTAAGACAATGGCATTAGAAACCTTAGTCGCCTCAGCAGAGGCAAGTCTTATCGGTTCCGTCCTGATCGAACCCAAGATCGTCGGCGAGATGATGATGCGCGTGCAGCCTGAGGACTACGCCGACGCCGAGCTCCGGCACATATACCAGGCAGTGCGCTCAGTTTGGAGCAGCGGCGGCGAGGTTGATGCCGTTACCGTGTGCGCTGCTGCCGGCAGCGATAAGCAGCCGATAATCGCAAAGTGCATGGTGGAGACGCCGACAGCGGCCTCGTGGGAGGAATACGCCGATATTGTCTCCAGGGCGGCACGTCTGCGTCGTATCCAGAGCGCGGCACTGCGCGTGACTTGCGCAAGCACCCTCGAAGGCGCAGAGGCAGCCGTCTCTGACATTAACCGCAACATGGCCGAGCGCAGCAGCGTCGAAATAACGAGCTATGCGCAGGGCATACGGGAGCTTTACATGAGGCAGTGCGCCGGCAAAAGACCGCAATACCTCAAATGGGGTATGCGCCAGCTTGACGGCATGCTTTGCGTAGAGAAGGGCGATTTCGTCGTTATCGCCGGTTATCCCTCTGCGGGCAAGACAATGCTTGCGACGCAGTTTGCGTCCGCCTTTGCGGCAGAGCACAAGGTCGGCTTTTTCTCCTACGAGACCTCAAAAAGCAAGCTGTTTGACAGGATGGCGGCGCAGAATGCAAAAATCAGATTTGGCTCCATCAAAAATTTCAGTCTTAGCAAAGACCAGTTCGGCGATCTGTATCAGCACATGCTCAACGCAGACAAGCTGCAGCCGAACTTTGATTTTATCGCCGCAGCTGGAATGACAACGGCGGATATCCGTGCGATCAGCACAGCGAGGCGCTATGACATCATCATGATTGACTATCTCCAGATCGTCAACGGCTCAGACGGTGAGGGCAGCTATGAGCGAGTGACAGCCACCTCTGCACAGCTCCAGCGTTTTGCACGGAGCACCGGAACCACCGTTATCGCGCTGTCGCAGCTAAGCCGTCCGGATAAGGGCACCAAGAGCAAATCCCCGCGCCTCAGCGATTTGCGTGGATCCGGTCAAATCGAGCAGGACGCCGATGTTGTGATGACCCTGTATCTTGCAAATGAGAGCGACCGATCGGGGCCGCGAAACCTTGATGTCCTTAAAAATCGAGACGGCGAGTGCGGCTGGATACGGCTTGTGTTCGATCCCGAGTATATGCGTCTGGCTCCCGAGACCAGACGCAAGCCGCCAAAGGCCGACCGCCGAGCGCGGTATACACGCGATGAGGAGGACGAAGAATGAAAGTCGGCGATAAACGAATGATGAAACCTCATGAGTTTCAGGACGACCCTCGACACCCTAACCGAAGCAAGCTACTTCCCTGTACCGTGATTTATATTCACCCGCAGCGCAGATTCTATAGAGTCGAATTTGAAACCCGGGGCGGCAAGTTCCGAGAATCCTTTTACTTCCCCGGGCGCGGCGGCAATGATTGAGCATCAGGCTCAAGAAAGAAGGAGAACAATATGAAAGTTATATCGATAATGAACCTCAAGGGTGGTGTCGGTAAAACGATCACTGCCATAAACATGGCGGCCATCCTCGCAGCATCCCATAACAAGCGTGTCCTCGTAATAGATGCAGACCCGCAGGCAAACGCAAGCCGCTTTTTTGGTGCCGAAAATGCCACTTGCGGTCTCTCTTCTCTCTTTTGCGGCTTTGGCGGAGTTTGGGACGAAGTCGTCTGGCAGACTCAACTCTCCGGCGTTGATATAGTACCGGCGGATATGAGCCTTGTCGAAATCGACATTGCCACCGCCGCAAGTGCAGACGCTTCGGTCAAAACGATCCCCGATTTTATAGCTGCTGTCCGTGATGACGACGGCTATGACTTCGTGATTATCGACTGCCCTCCCGGATTTACGGCGGTCTCAGTCTCGGCTATAGCTGCAAGCGATGATATCATAATCCCCGCGAAAGTAGATGCGTTTGCCATATCCGGCATTACCGAGCTTAAAACACAGATCGCGGCGGTGCAGCAGCTGCGGGACAACATCCGGATTGCGGGTGTCCTCATAACGCTCTGGCGGCCGCTGCCGGTAATCATGCAGGGCGAGTCGTACCTCAGATCTTCCGGTCTGCCGGTTTTCGAGACTTATATCCGCCGCACTGACGCCAAAGTCGATGAGAGCACCTTCACCCTGCAGCCGCTTAGCGAGTACAGCCCGTTCTGCAATGCCGCTCGTGACTACAGAGCTTTCGTCGAAGAATACCTCGGGAGGTGCGAATAATGGGCAAATTCAATCTTGCTGATTACCTCTCCGCCGATGTGTCCAATTCGGACACAAATCGTGAGCAGATCGAGTACATAGACATCGACCTTATCGAGGATGATCCCAACAACTTTTACGAGCTTTCCGGCATCGACGAGCTCGCCGCAAACATTGAGCTTGTCGGCCTGCAGCAGCCGCTGCGCGTCCGTACTGACCCTAACGATAATAAGAGAGTGATCCTGCTGTCCGGACATCGCCGCAAAGCCGCGCTTAAGAGGCTCGTCGATGAAGGGCAGGAACGCTTCCGCAGCGTACCCTGCATCAGAGAGCGGTTGCAAGGCTCGGCAGCGATGCAGGAGCTGCGCCTGATCTATGCAAACGCTGACACAAGAAAAATGTCGTCCGCTGATCTTGCACGACAAGCCGAGCGCGTCGAAATGCTGCTTTATCAGCTCAAGGAGGAGGGCATAGAGTTTCCCGGTCGTATGCGTGACCATGTCGCAAGCGCCTGCCAGGTGTCTAAATCCAAGCTCGCAAGGCTCAAAGTGATCCGTGATAATCTTGATTTCAGCATCAGCCCATTTTATGAAAAGGGACAGGTTTCTGAATCCGTTGCGTATAAATTTGCGCAGCAGCCGAAGGATGTTCAGCTTTACATTGCCAAAAGCGCAGATGTAACACGAATGGCCGAATGGGCAGTTGGCGAGCGTGTCGATTTTCTTTCCAGTCTTGAAAAACGCACGTGTAAAAAGAGCGGTACCGGGGCTTGCACCAACAAAGATAAAATATACGAAAAGGTATTCGATGGCTCTTGTCGCTATAAACCGTGCAGGTACAACAAATGCTGCTCCGGCTGCAGCGAGCTTGCTTCCTGCAAATCTGCCTGCCCACACTTAGCTGACGAAATAAAAAAGCTGAAGGCTGATAAAAAGGAAGCCAAACGGCAGAAGAAGCTTGCGCAGGAAGAGCGTGACCGCCCTTCAATAGCTAAAATAGAAGATTTGTGGATGCGTTTTGGTTATGCCAGAGAGCATGCGCACAAAAGTGTAAAGGATACCTTTGAAGCCATTGGCAGATATTACACTGCCGCCAACGAGGCTGCGCATATTGACAATGAATACTGTAGAGGCACTTTTACTCCATACTCCAATCTGCCTTATGGATATGCTCGGTTGTCCGAAGTTGAGTCGATAATAAAGGCTGCAGACTTTTTCGGGTGCTCCCTTGATTATCTTCTCGGGCGCACGGATGAGCTGACAGCGTCAGCCGAGACTGAACCGGTATGGCGATCCGGCGTCCCTGAAGCATCCGGCTTGTATGCCGCAAAATTCGATTGCGATGGATATGTCATGAAAAAACTCGCCTTTTGGGATAACTGCCTCAAAAAGTTTTATTTTGACGATACCAGAGGCGCAAGTATCGAAGCTGACTGTATCGGCTGGTATCCAGTGCCACAGGATTAGGAGGAAATAATGAATACTGCAAAAGCGATTACGATCTGCAGGGATCTTGGAAATGCCATTTATTCTGACCAGGATAAAGCGCGGGCAATACATCAGGTCTTGTTCGGCAGGCTGCCGGTGGCGGCCATCGATGCCGAGTTTGTGCTCGGTATCGCAAAATGGCTTTTTAACCGAGCTTATATCTTTGATATCTGATCGTCGGCCTTGATGATAGAAAGAGGAAAAATAAATGAACATTGATCTTGTCGCAGACGGTGGAGGCACATACTCCTGCACGATTAACGGCATTAAATATATGCGCCTTAGCATGGATCAGGCGATGGCGCTTATCCGAGAGGCTGAGAGTACAGCGAAATAAATTAAGATCAGACGAAAGCCTTTAGGGCTGCGGTCGTTTATTAGAAACGGAGGCAGCCCTTATGGCAAAAACAAAATGGAAAAAGATAATCGTCGCCGGCCCGCTGGTGATGGAGGCGGTATATCCGGCAATCCCGAGCAGAAGCACCTCTAAGGCTCGCGCGGCAAAGCGCAAGCTGTCCTCGGCAGCGCAGCAGCGGATGAACAGGCTTTACAGCTTCCAGAAGCTTGAGCTTATGCTGGCTGCAAATTTCGTTAAGGGCGATCTCATCTGTACCATGACCTATGATGATGCTCATCTTCCGAATAGCCGCAAGGCGTGTGAGGCGAAGCTCAAATATTTTCGCGCCAAGCTGAGCGCCGCCCGAAAAAGCAAAGGGCAGAAACTTGTTATGGTATGGAACACAGAGCACAAGCACGGCGAGGGCAGATATCACCACCATGTTGTCATAAACGCCACCGGCGACGACTATGACCTCATCCGCACGCTATGGGGGCAGGGCGAGGTAGATATCAAGCCGTTGCGGGCGGACAAGGATAAAAACTACGGCTCGCTCGCCGCTTATATGTGTAAGGAACAACCGGAAAAAGTCGGCCAGCGCTGCTGGAGCTATACCCGCAATGCCAAAAAGCCTGAAATGGAAACGTTCCGCGTCGAGGATAATACGGAGCTGTATCCTCCAGAAGGGTCGCTTGTTATGAGCGAGGCGTCCGAGAAGACCGCATACGGCTCGTATAAATGGCTCAAATATCTTGTGCCGCAGAAGAACGGCAAGCGCCGATCGAGGCGGCGCAGGCAGTAATAATGTGTGCTTTTTATTTATTTTTTCTGACTTGAAATATGTATTATTAAAAGGAGAAGTGAGAATGAAAGTGTTGAAAAACCAATGTGAATGTGGTAAAATGCTACTTGTAAGGGATGGATACTTGATCTGTCCCAACTGCCGCAGGAATAAGCGGCTTATGAAAATTGAGCCTGACACGGAGGCGGTCAAAGTGATCGCTTACTGTCGGGAGTGTAAGACTGAAAATTACGTGGATATCCACAAGGGCCAGTGCTTTGAGAGCCGGAGCCGGTAATGACACAGAACGAGTGTTGTTGCTGGCTCCGGCTTTTTTGCATCTGCGGAGGTGATAAGGCGTGCCTGACTTTGATTACAGCCGAGGCAACAAACGCTGGCGTCGCTTGCGTGAACGTGCGCTGAGGCGCGACGGCTACCAATGCCGTGAGGCAAAGCGTTACGGAGTTGCCGAGCCTGCGGAGGTCGTACACCACATTTGGCCGGCTGAAGAATATCCCGAGTATGCATATTGCCTCTGGAACCTCATCAGCCTGTCGGCCGCAAATCACGACCGTATGCACGATAGGACTACCGGCAAGCTTACCACTCTCGGCGAAAGCTGGCGGCGAAGGACCCGCCCCCCTCCTGAGCTCTGACTTTGGGGAGCTTGCAGCTGGGCGGGGAAGTCCGCGCACACGCAGCAGAAATTTTTCAGGGACAAATTTTCGGGCGAAACCCGAAGAATTAAATAGGCTATTGAGTCGCGCCTGCACGCCCAGGGCGCGGATCTGTCGCGCGGAGGTGAATGCGGACGTATGGCGACCAAAGAACAAGTTTACATCGAGCAGCTTACGGCGCTCGGCATCTACAGCCCTGCATTTGACGGCGCTATACATACGCTCTGCATCCTCGAACGCGAGCTTTCCCGCACTATGAAAGCGTGGAAGGCAACTGCGGCGGATAAAAACAAGCCTCCGGCTGTTACGGATCCGTTGTATTCGGCCATTCTCCAGCAGCGCAGAGAGATACTGACCTATCGCGACGCTCTCGGCCTTACGCCGAAGGGCTTACAGCGCCTGAAGGGAAAGCAACGTGAAGATTCTGCGGCTAAAAGCAGGACCGACATTAGCAGCAAGCTCGACGCGCTGTGTGAGAGGGTGAAAGCTTATGACAAGTGACGCGCCTAATCTGAGGTTGGCCGTTGATTACGCAAAGGCCGTAATTGACGATCCCGGGCTGCATGAGCTGACACAGCTCGGCTGCCGGCGCTTTCTCGATGACCTCGAGTCTGACCGCTGGGACTTCCGCCCCGCCCTACCGGAGTTCTGCATCGAGCTTATGCATGGTCTGTTTTCGTTCTCTCAGGGCGAACGTATGGACGGGACTCCCCTGCGCGGCGTACCCTTTGAGCTTATGCCATGGCACATCTTCTGCACTTACAACATCTGCGGCTTTTACTGGCCGGGCACGGAGCTGCGCCGATACACCGAGGCGGATATTTTCGCGCCGCGAAAGACGGTCAAAACGATATGGGCGGAGGCGCTGCAGACCTGCCTTGCTCTTTGGTACCGTCGCTCCGGCTCCAAAGCCAAGACGGTTGCCGGCTCGCTTAAACAGGGCATGGAGGGTTTCGACTGGCTCGTTTATAACTTCAAACTGCTCGGCCTTGTCGAGGATGGAAACCCCGAGGGCAAGCTTCGACTGCTGGACAGCTCTCTCGGTCACAGCATTGAGGGCGAGATATGGGACGGGCACATCGACCTTGAGACTCTTGCCTTCAAGCCTGAGCTGTTCGATGCATTCAACGCAAACCTCGTGCATCTTGACGAGCTTGAACTTTACAAGGATGCTCGGCCGTACACGCGCCTTAAAGACGGCATGAAAGCATATTCCAACAAGCTGATACTCTGCACATTCACTGCCGGCGACGACGGCACAGGCTTTGCGGCGCAGCACCATGACTACATGGAAAAGATCCTGCGCGGTATCGTCACCGGCCCCGACGCCGACCGCACATTTTGCTACATGGCTGAGGCTGCCCGACAGCCGGACGGCTCCGTCGATTATACAAGTCCGGATATCCATCGCATGGCAAATCCGGCATACGGTATCACCATCCGTCCGGACGATATGCTCGCTGCGTCGCTCAAAGCCAAGGAAAATCCCTCACTGCGCAAGGAGTTTCTAACACGCAGTCTTAATCTTTTTGTCAGCAGCTACAAGGCATGGTTTGACCTCGAGGAGTTCCGCAGATCCGACGCTCGCTATAACTGGCAACTGCCGGAGCTGGCCCGCCTGGTCAAGAGCTGGTTTGGCGGCGCGGATCTGTCAAAGCTCCACGATCTGACCGCCGCCGCGCTCGTCGGGGAAATACCGGCCGTGAAAGCCGTGTGTCCAAATTGGACACCGCCCGAGGACGTGCTTGTTATTATCCCGCACTGCTGGTTTCCCGTTACTGCGGCGGCGGAAAAAGCAAATCAGGATAACATACCGCTTTTCGGATGGCATGAGGACGGCTGGCTGGATATGCCCAACGAGCCGTCCATGGATCCGACCGAACCGGTTAAACAATTCAAAAAATGGCGAACAGCAGGCTTCGGGATAAAGAAGGTCGGACATGACCGGAAATTTGCCCGCAAATACTATACGGCCATGAAAGCGGCGGGGTTTTCCGTCGTGGATCAGCCGCAGCTTTACCTTCAAAAATCCGAGGGCTTTCGGTACATCGAACACAAGGCTAAAATCGGCTGTCTATACTACCTGCACGCCGAGCCGTTTGAATATTGCGTGAGCAATGTCAGGGCACAGGAAAAGGTTGACGACGCCGTTCAATACGAAAAGCTGTCCCCCACCTCACGCATCGATGTTTTTGACGCCGCTGTCTTTGCAACTATCCGCCTGCTGATAGATGCAGACAAAATGGCTGCGGCTGCAAAATGGTTCGGGGACACAAAAAAGGAGGGCTGATATGCCAATTTTTAAGAAAAAACAGAATCGCAGCGCCAGCTCTCCCCTCGGCGTCTGGATCGTCGGAGGGTCAGAGCTTCCGGCAGGTTATCACCGCCTGCTCGACTCGCCGGAGATCTCCGCATGCATCAACCGTATCGCGGCGATAATCAGCAGCGCAACAATTTATCTGATGGAGAATGCAGAGAATGGCGACGTCAGAGTGCATGATGAGCTTGCCCGTTTTGTTGACGTTGACCCGTGGCCGAACATGGCGACGCGCCAAAGCTGGATGAATTGGATCGTTACACAGCTTCTCGGCGAGGGCGATGGCGAGGCGTTCGTGCTGCCGCGTATGGCCGGCGGAAGGTTCGCCGCGCTGGAGCCGATGCCCAGCGCTGTATCGATCGAAAAACCGGGCGGCGGCTACCTGGTGCAGTGGAAGGGGCGCACATACGCGCCCGATGAAGTACTGCACTTTCGCTTGTACTCCAATCCGGAAAAGCCGTGGAAAGGCAGAGGCGTCCGCGTGCAGGCAAACCAACTCGCCGCCAGCCTGCAAAACACTGTGCAGCTCAAAAACATGCTCAGCTCTCCGGATTATAAGCCGCCGCTGATCGTCGCGGTCAATTCTGACAATGCCTTCTCCGACGAATCCGAGCGCGATAGTTTCCGCGAAAAATACCTATCCGACAGCAAGGACGGGAAGCCCTGGATCCTGCCGGCCGACCTCGTTAAAATCGAGCAGCTTAAGCCGTTGTCACTGACTGACTTAGCCATTAAAGATACGGTTGAGCTTGATAAGAAAACGGCGACGGCAATCTTTGGCGTCCCAGGTTTCACTCTTGGCGTCGGCAGCTTCAGCGAGGCCGAGCACAACCACTCCGTCAGGACGGTTTATGTACCGATCTGCCAGGGCATTGAGCAGGAACTGACGCTCAAACTGCTTGCCTCGCCGAAGCGGTATTTTAAAATTTCCCGCCGCCGGCTGTATGCCTACGACCTAAAAAATCTCATTGACATGGATCTTGCCATGGCCGATCGCGGCTATCTTAACGGTGATGAGGTGCGCGCGGATATGGATCTTGATCCCGTTGGGCTGACCGAGCGCACGCGCCTTGAAAACTTTATTCCGGTCGACAAGGCAGGAGAACAGAAAAAGCTTATACAGGAGGATGAAACATGACTGTGCCTGATAGAGATATCCCCATTACCAGAGCCCGCCGGACGGAGTTTACTACCCGTGCCGAGGGTGAGGACATGATCATTGAGGGCTATTTCGTCGTATTCGACCAGCCCTACTATATCGACGATTACTGCGAGGAAGTGATCGCCCGCGGCGCGTTTGACGGAGCAGATATGAGCGACGTCCGCGCACTCATCGACCACCTGCCCCATCTTGTGATAGGGCGCTCGACCGTTAACACACTGACTTTTAGCATAGACGATACCGGCATATTTGCCACCGTGAAAATCAACACCCGCGACGCCGACGCCGTGAGCCTCTACGCCCGCACCCAGCGGGGCGACGTCGACCAGGCGAGCTTTGGTTTCGAGGAAGCGGAGGTAACTTATACCGATCTGCCGGATGGACGCATCCGGAGGACGATAAACAAGATATCCAAGCTGTGGGAGCTCAGTGTGTGTACCTTCCCCGCGTATGAGCAGACTTTTGTCAGTGCGCGGTCGAAGATAGCGGCAAATGTCAAAGACCAGCGCTTGAAGGCGCAAAAATCAAAACTGAAAAGGAGATTTAAACACCATGCTTAAAGTTCTTATGCTCCAGAAAAAGCGTACTGCTCTGCAGTCTCAGCTCAAGTCTCTGCGCGATAAGCGCAAGAAGCTGCGCAGCGATGAGGCTGCGCTGCAGGAGCAGGTAGACGCTCTTGAGGAGATCACTCCCGACCTTGAGCAGCAGATCGAAGAGCTGACCAACGCACAGACCGAGACCGACGACTCTATCATTGACCTGCAGGAGCAGATCGACGATCTCACAGAGCAGATAAACGAGCTCGAGGATCAGGAGTCTGCCGATAACGGCGGTTCCGGCGATGACCCCGGCGCAGCACGCGGCCGTCCCGTTGCGGCACAGCGCGCAGCCTCCAGAAATTTCACCTGCCGTTCCCGCTGCTTTGGCTCCCGCGTGGAACGCGACGCTTTTTACGCACAGGGTGATGTGAGAGACTTCCTCCAGCGCGTGAGAAACATCCGTGTTAGCGGCAAGCGCAGCGTTACCGGCGCTGAGCTGACGATCCCTGATGCCGTGCTGGATATGCTCCGCGACAACCTCAACGAGTATTCCAAGCTCATCACCAAGGTTCGTCTGCGTCCCGTCAGGGGCCGTTCCCGCCAGAACATCATGGGCGAGATCCCCGAGGGCGTATGGATGGAGATGAAGGGCGCGCTCAATAACATCGAGTTTGCCATAACCGAGCTCGAAATGGACGGCTATAAGGTCGGCGGCGTCATCCCTATCGACAACTACCTCCTTGAGGACTCCGACGTCAACCTCGGCGAGGAGATCCTCTATATGCTCGGTCAGACGATTGGCTACGCTGTAGATAAGGCAATTGTCTACGGCAAGGGCAAGGCAAGCAAGATGCCTCTCGGCTTTGTATCCCGCCTCGCGCAGACTTCCCAGCCCGACGACTGGGGCGACAGTCAGGGCAATTGGACTGATCTCCACAGCACCAATGTGCTCAAGCTCAACCTCTCGGCTGCTGATTCCGAGACGTTCTTCGTCACGCTTCTGCAGTCCCTGGCCAAAGCCAAACCCAAGAAAACTCGTGGATCCAGAACGTGGCTCATGAATGAGACGACCAAGACCGATCTGCTCATTCGTGCTCTGGGCTTTAACTCCGCTGCCGCTATCGTTTCGGGTATGGATAACACCATGCCTATCATCGGCGGAGAGATCATCACTCTCGAGTTCATGCCCGATAACGAGATCTCCGGCGGTTACCTCGATATGTACTGCCTCGTCGAGCGCGAGGGCGGTACCTTTGCGGCAAGCGATCTGCCCCTGTTCGTTCAGGATAAGACCGTGTTCAAGGGCACAGCCCGCTATGACGGTCAGCCCGCCCTTGGTGAATGCTTCGTCGCTGTCTCCTACGACAACACCGACGTGACCACCGATATGGACTTCGCTGTTGACTATGTTAACAACGATCTTAACGCGCTCATCCTCACAAGCGCAGCCGGCTCCGCCGTTGGCACTACGGTTCTGACGGTTGCCGGAGCTGTATCGGCGTCTAATACGCTCAAGGCGCTGGTATCCGGTGCGCCCATTTCCGTCACCCCCGGCATGGAGGTTGATGACAAGTGGGAGGAAATCACTTCCGGCAGCGGCAACTTTACCGCAGCAAACGGTGTAGGCGTGACGGTCGTCGAGCTCGACGCCGACGGCAAGGTGATCTCCGTCGGTTACCTCGCGGCAGCAACCAGCAAGACCGCTTAATCGTCCCGGCCCGGCCGGATAAAACCGGTCGGGCATTATTACTCAAAGGTGTGATGCTTATGGCAAACAATGAAGATCTTCGGGCGGCGGCGTTGGCTCTCCTCAAGACCAATGTGGGCAACCTGCGACCGCCCAAGGAAATAGAGGAGCTGATGCTCAATGACGTCGATACTGCCTGTGCCGCCTTGTCTGACGCCAAGATAAGCCTTGATGCAAGCCGTCCGGATGATCTTAACTTGCTTGCTATGTACGCTACGTGGCTTTACAACAACCGCATCAGCGGAGCGGGCAAACCGGAGATGCTACGCAGTACCATGCGCAACAGGCAGGTTAACAAGGCAGTATCGGAGGGAGACGCATGATATTTGACCGCGAGCTGCATATCTACTCCCTTCCTGCCGGAACACCGCTACAGCGCAAGCTGGAGCCTGTTTCAAGACATCTGTACGCGGAGCGGGAGGTTTACCACTCCCGCTACTGGGAAAGCGTACAGGCGGGCTCCAGAATTGATCTGATGGTGTGTGTTCCCGATGGGCGGGATATAACGGCGGACATGTACTGCATACCCGATGACGGCCACGTTTACCGCGTAGAGCAGGCGCAGCACGGCAAGGACGAATTCGGCCTTGATCTGACTACCCTGTCCCTGCGCAGAATGGAGGGCAATTATGACATTGCAAGATCTTGACGCGGCTTTAAAGGCCGTGTGTCCTGAAACTTACGAGCTTGCCGCGCCGTCCGGCGCGACCCGCGCAGTCGTATGGCAGTGCTACGGCGCGGCGCATCTCATTGGCGACGACTGCACGGCGGTGGATATCCCAAAAGTGCAGATAGATATTTTCTATCAGGAACTTAATGATAGCCTTGTGGAAATGGTCAAAGCCGTGCTTTGTGAGTTGCACCTCCCATACGAGGTGCAGAACGACGGCTATGATGATACATACGCGCTCCGGCGCTGCATCTTGGAAGTGGAGGTGTATTAATGGCAAGGTTTACGTTTAACGGCATTGATGGCATCATAGCGGATTTTGAGGAGCTTGCAAAAATCGACGATGATACCAAGTATAGCATTCTTGAAGCTGGAGCAGAGGTTATTCGTACTGCACAGCAGAATGTAATACGCCGTTTAGGGCTTATGAATCCAACCATACCCCAACTGATAAACAGTCTTACTATCTCTCGCAGGGTGGGTAAACAAGGTGGATATGTGCAAGTCACTCCAAAGGGGAAGCGCAAAAATGCTCGGAAACACGGCAAGCGCATGAAGAAAAAAGGTGATCGCCGAGTAAGCTCGGGCAGCTATGCCGGAACGAATACCGAAGTTGGTTACTACCTCGAGTACGGTACACCGAGAATAACGGCAACCCACTGGATGGAAACGGCGAATGAGGAGGCGGAAGCGGATTTTCTCACCGCCGAACAGGATGCTTGGAATAAGCATCTTGACGATTTGAATTTATAAGGAGAATGTTTATGGGAAGTAAAACCGTAAAAGTGCCTATCGGCATGAGAAGCAGCTATTTTGCAAAGATCAAGACCGAGCCTGAAAACGCGCATCCCACTTATGATCCAAAGGTCGATATGGGCGCGGCCGTCAAGGGCTATGTTTCGATCACGACGGCGTCGGGCGAGATACCCGGCGACGACGTTATTCTAATGCGCAGTGAGCGCTTTGTTTCCGCTCAGGCGGACGTCGAGACCACGAAAAGCGATCTTGAGCTGAACGCTCTTTGCTTTGGACATACCTTCAGCGAGGAGAGCGGAGAGGAAAGCAGCTCTGATGACGAGGCCCCTGTCGGCGCATACGCCTTTGTTGAGCCTGTCATGGATAAGACAAAAAAGGTGACTTACCGAGCAACCTTTCTGCGCAAGGTGCAGGCCGTGGCAAGCTCTGAGAAAACCGAGGCGGACACCAAGAAGAACGATTTCAGCCCCAAAATGAACTCTATATCGTTTTTCGTAATGCCGGACAATACGGGAAGCTGGCGCGCCCGCAAGGAGTTTGATACCGAGGCCGCCGCCGAGAACTACATAGACAGTCTGTTCTTGCCGACCGCGTGATTTTAAGAGCAAGGTCATTGCCTTGCTCTTAATTTGAATGTGTCCGATTTGGACACAAAAAGGAGGAAAAATGAAACACATAGATTTTGAATTTCAGGGGAAAACATACCCCCTCAGCTTTACCGCTGAGGCGCTCTTTACCCTTTACGACAAATTCGGTGTGACCGGAGATATCCTCGGCGCAACTCATATCCTCGAACCAACAGCTGAGGGCTGGAAAAACTGCTGTTGGCTGGCGGCGCTTCTTTCAGCTCAGGGCGAGCTGCAGCGCCGATATATGGGCCATACCCCGCAGCCGATGCTTACTGTCGAAGCCCTCCGCCGCGGCTGTATGGCTGCTGAGTCATCCGGGCTGCGCCGCGCCGTCCGCGAAGCGCTGGAGCAGGGCTTTAAACGCGAGGTGGAAGACGATGAGGATGAGGAGGTCAACCTCGTCCTCCGGGAAAGGGAGGAAGCCTCAAAAAAAGCGACAGCGCAGGGGAAATCCGAGCTTCTTACCTGGCTCGAACGGCTGCGCTCCTGCATTACTCCGCCCGAGACTCACTCCTCCTGACTCCCGGTGAGTTTCTCGACATGGCTGCCGTTTTAGCCCCAAAACGCAAAGAGAGGTGTGACCCATGGCAGTCCGAACAATAGGTACTGACATCATACTGGGCGGAGAACGTGAGTTTAACGACCAGATGAAGTCCGTCAACAACAATCTGAAAAACTTAAAATCCGATATGGCTCGTGTTTCAAGCGAGTTTGACAGCAACGCAGATAGCATCGAAGCTCTTACAGCTAAGCAGAAGATACTAAGCGAGCAATATGATCAGCAGAAAGAGAAAGTGCGCGCTTTATCCGAGCGGCTTGAGCAGCAGATCGAGGTGCATGGTGAAAGCAGCGCGGCGGCGGACAAATACCGCCAGCAGCTAAATTATGCACAGGTTGCGCTTAACAAGACAAAAAAAGAGCTTGACGCCGTGACCGAAGCACAAGCCGCTTGCAGTGATGAGACCGGACGCGCCTCAAAGGCGATGGAGGTCCTGCAAACCGCCGGCAAGGGCGTGGGCAAGGGGCTCGAGGTCGGAGCCAAGGGCTTGGCCGTTTTCGGTGCTGCTGCCGCTGCCGGCGTCGCCGCTCTCCTCCAGATCGAGGAGGAGACGGCGGAATACCGCGAAAATCAGGCTAAGCTGAACACCGCTTTCGAGGCTGCGGGCATGGCGACTGGCACTGCTTCAAAGGCTTACACCGAGCTTTACAAGATCCTTGGCGACAGCGACAACGCTACCGAGAGCGCCCAGCTCCTTGCGCAGCTCGCGACCAATGAGCAGGACGTGGCGAAATGGGCGGATATTTCTGCCGGCGTCGTCGGCTCTTTCGGCGATGCGCTGCCCATAAACAGCCTTATAGAAGCCTCAAACGAAACGGCCAAGGTCGGTAAGGTCACCGGCGCGCTTGCAGATGCTCTCAACTGGGTGGGGCTTAGTGAGGATGAATTTAACTCTAAGCTTGCCGCGTGCAGCAGCGAGCAGGAGCGCAACCAGCTCATAACCTCCACCCTGACCGCCGCCTACGGCGACGCCAGCGCCGCTTTCCGGCAGAACAATGCCGAGGTCATTGCGGCAAACGAAGCTCAGGCACAGCTCGATGAGACGCTTGCAAAGCTAGGTGGGTCTGTCAGCGTTGTCAAAAACAAGCTCATAGCCGAATTCCTGCCCTCCATCTCCGAGGTCGTCGACGCTTTTGTCGATTTCATGAACGGTACCGAGGGAGCGGAGGACGCTCTCCGCAACGCCGTGGAGAACATGGTCAACAACCTCGTTGAAAAGCTACCCGAGTTTCTCGACTTCGGCGTAGAGCTTATCGTAGCGATCGCGACCGGCATAATTAAAAACTTGCCCTACCTGATGAAAATGCTGCCGAGCATTCTCGACGAAATACTCGAGAGTTTTGGCAAGCTTGGTCCTGCAATGCTGGATATCGGCAAAAATGTGGTGACTGGGCTTTGGGAAGGCATAAAGAGTATGAGCGGCTGGCTCTTCGATAAGCTTTTTGGCTGGATAGGCGATATACAGAATTCCTTTACCGGCAAGGACGGCTTTGACACGCATTCCCCGTCGAAGTGGTCTGAGGGCGTTTTCGAGAACGTAATGCTCGGCGGCGGCATCGGTGTGGACAAGGGCGCGGTTGAGCTTCGCCGCAACACGGTGGCCGCCCTTAATCAGCTCAAGAGGGACTTTTCCTCTCTCGAAGGGCTTGACACACGGTTTGATGTTAACGCCCGTCTTACCGGCGCTGCGGTCGCTCAGACGCCCGTATACGGCGGCAAAACCGTTAATCTGACGATCCATTCCACGCAGCTTTCGCAGGCGGAAATAGATTACTTGATAATGAAAGTAAATCAAGAGTTAGGAAGTGCAGTATGAGCAATTATCAATCTGTCCGCAGATTTTTCTTTATTCGGTCCGACGGCTCTAATAAACCTCTGAACGGCGAGGAGGGCATATGGCTCTCCGATCCGGCGGGGCTTGGGGCAACAAAAACCCCGACGTATGCAAATTTAAACAGCGGCTTTTTCGTCATGACCGACGGCAAGCAGGATGCGCAGCAGACTATAGCATTCACCCTCAATTTTGTTTCTGCAGATCCGTACAGCGACTACACCGATCTCGTTAACTGGCTTGAGGCAACTACCGAGCTCTACCTCGGATATCAGCCCGGCGGCGTCTACGGAGCCATGTACAAGCGCAGGATCGACGTCAAGTCGATATCTAAAACCGAGCTTAATAAGGTGCGCTGGCTCACAGCGGCAGTCACGGTCGACTGTCTCAGTCCATGGATGGAGGAGATAGCGCTAGACGGGGCACACACAACGACCCCTGCTATCCCCGCATGGTATTGGCAGCCTGTAGCCGCCGGGCAGCTTCCGGCAGCGTTCAGACTGAGCTTTAAGGCTCACAGTGCTCGAAATATTAGCAGGCTCACTCTTGGGTACTCTCTCGGCACCGACCTCGTGCAAAAAGGCATCAGCTTCACCGACGGCATAAGTCTTGCCGCAGGAGATACCCTCGAGATATCTACCGCGCCGAATGATTACTATATCAGAGTCAGGGCTAACAACGGCGAGGTGACCTCAAAGCTCGATGCAGTGAGCGTGGTTTATGATCCTGTTGTTCTCCTGCCGCCCGGCGCGGCCGGTATCGGGGGAGAAACGGCGGAAGCACTGCAGCTGTTTGTAGACGCGATCGATGAGCTCGATGACGTTAATTGTGCAATGCTTGTCTATTACAGGAGTGTTTAAAATGTTCGCGATTATTAAATCAATACAGGATTTTAGCACGCTCGCGGTCGCGCAGGCCGTGAGCTGGGATCTCCCCATTGCAACTGCCGGCGACGATACCGGCAGCATGGTGCTTCGGGGCGAACCCGCAGCCGGCAGAGAGGGAAACTGGCTGATCTTTGACGGCCGCGTATGGCTCATAAGCCAGTCAGCCTCAAGTAAGGGGCTGACAACGCTGACACTGCTGCCTCCAATAAAAGCCTTTGACAGACCTCTTTTTTATCCTGGCATTACCTTTACCAGCATTGAGGCTGCCATCGTTTGGGTGCTCACTAACTCCTTTAAGGACGTTAGCGATAGCTTTTTTGCCATGCCTTACCTCAATGTTACATCGACCGGAGCAACGGGGTATGTCAAGCCGGAGCTGACTGATGACAACTTTTTCGTGCTGAGCGATTATGCAAAATCCGTAGGCACGCCGACACTTAATTCTGACGGCACGATCGCCACGCCGGGCATCGTCTGCGATTTTAGCTACTCGGACGATACGCTGTATATCCACGTGCACAGCGTGTCGCCTACGGCGCGAACCGTCATATTTGACACAAGCCTTTTCCAGCTTAAGAGCCGCGCAAATGATCGCAACGTAATTTCTAAAATCAGCGTTTTTACGGCTGCCGGCACTGCCCAGCATTTTTATCTCGATCGGTGGGGCGTGGTCAAATCGCTGCCTCCGGAAAACCGTATCCCGGGGAAGTGGATATCTGTATCCGCCGTCGAAAACGAGGCTGCAATAGACACGGCAAAAAAAGAATTTGCCAAGAACCAGGACGCACACAAGATCGAGTTTTACAGTGCGCAGGAATACGGACTGCTGGATCCTCTGACAATGCGCCTCGGCGACGCCGTAGAAGCGTATCAGATAACCTGCATCCGTAAAACGTCTGCCGACGATCGATACCTTTATGTATGCGGAGATCTGCCGACAACTTTAACCGATAAAGTCAAACGTCTTAACCGCTGAAGGAGGGCAAAAATGAAAACAACTATAAATGCAAAGGTTGCAGACCAGGAACTCACTATCACCAAGGCGCCTGTTATAGCCTCGGGAGGTGTAGACGAGAACGTCGTCATCTTCGAGTTCGACGAAACGTGGTCTGACTACACCGTCAAAAAGGCGGTATTTTATCGCAAGCAGGACGATGTGTACCATGTGCAGCTCGGCTCGGATAACAAGGCCGTTATCCCCTGGGAGCTTCTCCGGGAAGAGGGCTATGTTTTCATCGGCGTTTTTGGCACAAAATCTGACGGCGAGATAAAAACATCCTCTGTCGTGCGGTATCGTATACAGCAAGGCGCAATCACTTCGGCCACGGCACTCCCCGGCACGACAAACATCTACTCTGCTGGAGGGATAAAGATACTTAATGGCGTCTACATCGCTAACGACAACAGTGTGACATTTGATGAGATTCCCGCCGGTACCGGATATCAAGATTATATTTTCTCGCTGCTGGCCTCCGGCGTCTGGCCTATACTGAACATAACAAGCCCTGCGGGAGACTGGGAAGCATACTTCCGGCTGGCACGCAGCGGCATTGAGGGATGTCATTTCACATCGTTTGAGACTGCAGTAAGTGACGGTGTCCCGCTTCTGGGCACAGTAACGGTAACCAATAACGGTGCGTCATACAGCTATATAGTCCCGCAGTATGCAGGGCAGTAAGGAGGTAATGATCAATGGCATACAAGATAACACGCAGGAAAAATAATATGTATCAGTCGGGAGTTGAAATAGAGGCGGTGCTGGACAGCGCGGCGGATCTTACTGCGCTCGGCAACACCGACGATACCGGCAACTACTACTGCCCCGGCAGCATAGCAATCGTGGCCGACTCCGGTGCGCCCATGTATATGCTCAACGCATCCCACGCCTGGAAGGAGATATGACATGGAGCTTAAAGACGTTATCCTTGCCCGCAAGCTCGGTGGCTCGGGCGGCGGTGCGATAACAGACGGCATTGTGATTACGGAAATGGGAACTTTCGGCACAGGAATTGGCGCACGAATTTCCGCAACCAAAGTCGACTACTATGGCACATATATGCCGTTTTACACATTCGGTGCTGGTCGTGGTGATAACTCTTTCGGGTGGCAGGATTTAACGGAAATCAATTTCAAGAGCAATGAGGTGTATCTTTCTTGGGGAAATTTCATGTACTGTAAAAGTATCAAAGAGATTTCTACACCAGTAATAAAAGGGCGTGACCCTCGTTTTATTTGGAATTTCAATGCCAATCAGCAAGAGACGTCAATTTTTCGCAATATGACTTCGCTGGAAACATTAAGTCTGCCCGAATTTGTGGGTTTCCTTAACCATTACGATATTGCCTCTTGTATCAAACTCAAAAATGTTTACTTGCCAAAAGTAACAAAGGCTTGTTCCTACGGTGACACAGGCATAAGAGGAAGTTTTAGTGGTGATACCGCACTTGAAAATGTTCAGTTGGGCAGCGTTGGGTATGCGGTAGATGCTCTTGAGGCAAACACTTTCATAGACTGCACATCAGCATTCGCGTTGACTATGTACACAAAAGGTACTTACGCAGATACATTGCTTGCAAAAGCGAGGAACAGCGCAACCAATGCAACTATCATCATCAAGGCAAGCGAGGACACAACCTACAATGGCACGAGCTATGCCGCAGGAGATACCATGATTACTTCGACAGTGGAGGCATCGACATGACGACTAAAACCATAACCAACACATACGGCGATGGCCGCACCGAGGAAAAGCTCCTGCTGACCGCAGACGAGGGCAAGGCGCTCACCAACGACGGCGGCGTCACGCTATGGAACTGCGTTGCAGTTGACTCGGCGGACGGCTGGATAGAGGTTGATGCGCCGGCAGCGGATGAGGAGATCAGCGCCGAGGAAGCGCTCGGCATCATCACAGGAGGTGCGGTATGACACGAGCAGAGGCGACCGCCTACCGCCGGAAGATAGAGACGGCGGCGGGCACAATGAGCGACAGCGCCGCTCTGAGCGCCGTCGAGCTGTTCCCCGAGTGGGAGCAGAACAAGGCATACGCGGTATCTGAGCGCGTCAGGCACGGCGGTACGCTGTACAGGTGCGTACAGGCTCACACGTCACAGGCCGACTGGACGCCGGATGCGGCTCCGGCGCTTTGGGTGCGCGTGAGCGTTGACGAGTACCCCGATTGGGTGCAGCCCACGGGAGCGCATGATGCCTACAACACAGGCGATAAGGTGACTTACAACGGCGGCCGCTATATCAGCGCCGTTGACGGCAACACCTACGCACCGGACGTATACGGCTGGGAGGCAACGACATGAATATAACACCGAGCGAAGTACTTACGCTGGCAAAAAAGTACATCGGGTACAAGGAAAAAGCCAGCAACAAAGACCTCTATGACTTTGAGGGCAACGCGGGCAAGGGCAACTATACCATGTTCCAGCACGAGCTGGACAGGGCGGGCTTCTGGAACAACGCAAAGCAGGGCTACGAGTGGTGTACAAGCTTTGTGGCGTGGCTGTTCTGGCGGCTGTGCGGTTCCGAGGCAAAGCGGATACTGTGTCTGACCGGCGACTATGGCGCGAGCTGTACCGCATGGGCGGGCTACTACAAGGCCGCAGGACGGCTGTTCAAGACTCCAAAGGCCGGAGACCAGTATTTCCAGCGCGGCAGCGACGGCCTGCCCTGTCACACCGGCATAGTGACCAAGGTCGAAAGCGGGAAATTCTACACTATCGAAGGCAACTGCGGCAACGCGGTAAAGGAGCGCGCCTACGCGCTTAACAGTACGTCAATCTACGGGTTCGGCAGACCCTATTATTCAACAGAGGAGGAAAACGACATGGTACGTTACAAAACACTGGCAGACATCCCCGAAGGCTACAGGGATGAGACAAAGGAGCTTATGGAGCTGGGCTTCAACGGCTACGGCGACGAGCGCGGCCTCAATGTTACCGACGATATGCTCCGCTGCATGATCGTCAACCTGCGCATGTGCAAGGCGCTCATCGCGGCGGTGCCCAACATTGACAAGGCGGCGCTGTTCGATGAGTTCAAGCGCAATCTAAAGCTGAGTATCGAGGTGGAATGACGTGGGCGAGTCTATAATCGTAGCGATCATAACCGGCGTGCTGACCTTGATAGGTGTGCTGGTATCCAACAGCAAGACTACGGCAGTGATGGATACCAAAATTGAGGAGCTTACCCGAGAGGTAAGAGAACACAACAACTTCGCGCGGCGTATGCCCGTCGTAGAGGAACAAATCAAGGTTGCAAACCACCGCATAGAAGATTTGGAACATATCGTAGGAGGTAAATAAAATGGAATTTGGTATAGCAGGCGTGGCGGCGATCACCGTCATAGCCTATCTGATAGGTCAGGCGGTCAAGGCGACCGCGCTGGATAACAAGTGGATCCCCATCATCTGCGGTGCCGCAGGCGGGGCTCTGGGCGCTCTGGCGATGCGTATAATGCCGGACTTTCCGGCAGGCGATTATATAACCGCCGTCGCCGTTGGCATCGTCTCCGGCCTCGCCGCCACCGGCGTAAATCAGATCGGCAAGCAGCTTAAAAGCGAATAAGGAAAAATAAAAGCCGCCCTCTGGCGGCTTTTGTTACGCCTGCTTTAGGCGGCAATTTTGATATTTGACATCAGACTTGACATCATTTTATTGATTTTGAGCGATTATAATTGATTGTTTCGACCGGTATATATGGCTGCGATTACGGAGGCTTAGCGATCGCGATCCCTTGAAAACTCTGGATTTTCATGCAAAAAGCCCACCTGATTTCTCAGGTGGGCTTTGGTGGACGATACAAGACTCGAACTTGTGACCTCCCGCACGTCAAGCGGATGCGCTACCAGCTGCGCCAATCGTCCTTTTATCGGCAACGGCTATTGTACCCGATGTCGATGGATTTGTCAACACTTTTTTATGGTTTTGCGTTAGTAAAACCATAAAAAAGCGGCATTTTGGGCGGCTGCCGCGTAAGCGGCGAGCCAAAAGGCAATCAAATCAAAAATAGCTGCGAAGCGTTTGTTTTTGATCAGTTAGTTACATAAACGGTGCATTCCACGGTTTTACCGTAGCAGGTCAGAATGAGCTTCGTCGTGCCGACGGAGACGCCGGTGACCGTACATCCGCCGGTCTCGTTTACCTTGATGCTTGCGATGCTCTCATCCGCGACAGACCACTTGTAGTCGGGTGCGATGGTCAGCGGGAAGTGCGAGCCGGTCAGCGATATCTCGTCGCCCACATGGATCAGGAACTCGGTGCGCTCACTGTTGCCGTAATATATACCGAGGGAGGTTATCTCCGGCGTGGGCGTGGGCGTCGGGGTCGGCGTGGGCGTCGGGGTCGGGACGGCCGAGACGTCCGGTGGGGTAGTCGGCATGGAGGGCGCGTTGGGGTTATCCGCGTTTTCGAGACTAACGGTTATCATAACGACGAGCGCGGCGATGACCGCGACGATCAGGATTATGCCGAATATGAGCTGCCATTTGCGATTATCGGCGGCTCTCTGATTTGCGGCGGTGCCCTTTATGGCGCTGGGGGTCGTGCCCGGAGAGCGCCGGCTGTTCTGAACCCTGCGTGTGCCGCACTTGGGGCAGCGGCGGCGCAGTCCCGAGAACTTTTCACCGCAGCGGCGGCAGCTTATCTGAGGAATCATACCCATATGTGCTCCTCCTTTAATTACTTATTATCTGAATAATAATACCTCATTCTGCCCCATTCGTCAATAGTGCTGCCGCACGGGCAATTCCCGTTGAGAATGGTGTGTATCGTTTTTGCGCTCGCGTCCTCAATTAATCACAGGGGCGAGGTTCTAAATTGTCCTGTCATTTAGACAATGGAGATATACAAAATACCTCCGCTGTTTATAATCGGGCTGTCGCAAAAATAATTCTTTTAAGCGTTAACACAGATAGCGCTCCGGCAGCCGCCGGTCGGGCTGTCGCAATAACGACACGCGCCATTCTCAACGCGGATCGCTTCCTGCCAGTCGGCTGTGGATGTAGTCTGACACCTGATCCGTGGGTATGCTCAGGGCATAGGCGAGCTCGTCGTGCAGCAGCCGCTCGGCCGCCTTGAGGTATTGCGCGTCGACATTGTGGAAATGCTTTTTTTGCAGCCGGAGCTCCTCGCGGTGCCGGTACAGCATACCCACGAGCCGCATCAGCTCCCTCCGGCTGCCGTTTTTCACGACATCGTCGCAGAAGACCTTGCGGCTTGCATCGTCGCTTATCCACGGCATAGGCTCGCGCACGGCGTCGAGGATGAGAGCGTCCGCTTCCTCGCGGCTGAGCACCGCGCGCATTTTGCCCAGCAGCTTTTCATTTGAGGTCGGGACGTAGACGACGCTACCCGGCTCGGCTACGGGCGTAAGGATATAATACTCGCCCTTGGCCCTGCCAAGCTTGAGCAGGGATATCTCCTTTATGGTGCAGACACCCTGGGTGCCGTAAACTACCGTATCGCCAACCGAAAACATTCCGAAACCTCCGTAAAAAGACGCTGCTCCAATTGGATTTACCGTTACGGAGCAGCACATTGTTAATTGGCATATTCGCCGTTTACCCCGCAAGAGACAAGGCGAAAGACCATTCAATGCGCCAAAGCACACGGCGCCTTGATGCGCAAAATAAAATATCCGCTATGCGGATATTTTATCACATTTTTAAAATTGTTGCAAGGAAGTAAAATGTAGTATATAATATTTGAATTAAACCATATTTGTAAATAAAATCAAAGACAGGAGTGTTCAGCTTGAAACACACTAAGATATCCCATATTTTTGCCGATGCCGATAGCTTCGGCGGCAAGGAGATAACCGTCTGCGGCTGGGCCCGCACCATCCGCGATATGAAGAACTTCGGCTTCATTGAGCTCAACGACGGCTCCTGCTTCAAGAGCCTGCAAATAGTTCTTGAACGCGAAAAGCTCGCAAATTACGATGAGCTGGCCCGCCAGAACGTGGGCGCGGCATTCATCGCAAAGGGCGAGCTGGTTCTTACCCCCGAAGCCAAGCAGCCCTTTGAGCTGAAGGCCTCCGAGGTCGTCATAGAGGGCGCTTCCACCCCCGGCTACCCATTGCAGAAAAAGCGCCACAGCGTTGAATTCCTGCGCACCATCCAGCATCTGAGACCCCGCACTAACCTGTTCTCCGCAGTGTTTCGTGTCAGGAGCGTCGCGGCTCAGGCCGTCCATGAATTCTTCCGCGAAAACGGCTTTGTATACGTCCACACTCCCATAATCACGGGCTCGGACTGCGAGGGCGCGGGCGAGATGTTCCGCGTCACCACCCTTGACCTCAACGATCTTCCCCGCAAGGACGACGGCACCGTTGACGACAGCAAGGACTTCTTCGGCAAGCCCACGAGCCTGACCGTTTCCGGCCAGCTCAACTGCGAAAACTTCGCCATGGCCTTCGGCGACGTCTACACCTTCGGCCCCACTTTCCGCGCCGAGGTATCGTACACCCAGCGCCACGCAGCCGAGTTCTGGATGATAGAACCGGAGATGGCCTTTGCCGACCTTTACGATTACATGGATAACGCGGAAGCGATGGTAAAGTACGTCATAAACACCGTGCTCGAGCGCTGCCCGCAGGAGATGGAGTTTTTCAACTCCTTCGTCGACAAGGGGCTTCTCGAGCGCCTGAACAACGTCGTGTCCAACGAGTTCGGAAGGATAAGCTACACCGAGGCTGTCGATATCCTCAAAAACAGCGGAGAGAAGTTCGACTTCCCCGTGGAGTGGGGCATAGACCTCCAGACCGAGCATGAGCGCTATCTCACCGAGAAGGTGTTCAAAAAGCCCCTTTTCGTCACCGATTACCCCAAGGAGATCAAGGCGTTTTATATGCGCATGAACGACGACGGCAAGACCGTTGCCGCCGCCGACTGCCTTGTTCCCGGCGTGGGCGAGATTATCGGCGGCTCCCAGCGTGAGGAGCGTCTGGACGTGCTGCTCGGCCGAATGAAGGAGCTGGGGCTCAAGCCCGAGGACTACTGGTGGTATGTCGATCTGCGCCGCTACGGCTCCTGCCGCCACGCCGGCTACGGCCTCGGCTTTGAGCGCATGGTTATGTACCTCACGGGCGTGTCGAACATCCGCGACGTCGAGCTGCACCCGCGTACCACCGGCAACGCCGACTTCTGATAATAGCGTCGAAGCTCTATGAAAGGATCCCTTGTTATGAAGCATAAGCTGACCCGAATCCTGTGTCTTGTCCTCGCCGTTTCAATGTGCGCGGGGCTTCTGTGCGGCTGCGGCGGCAGCGAAGAGCCGGAGGAGACGCCCGCCGGCTTCGATCCCGTGGTCTACGTCAAGGGCGGTCTTGACGCTGTGTATCTCGGCGTTTACTCCGTCGAATACCTGAAGATCCTCGGCGCGGATAGCGACAAAAGCTGTGCCGAGGGCTATGAGCGCGGCATGGAGGTGAGCCTCGACGTATTCGCGGGCTACTTCAACATCTCGCCCGAAGAGTGCAGCGAAGGAACCCGCGCGGAGCTTCTCGAGCTGATGAAGCATATGTATAAATGCGCAAAATACGAGGTTGGCGAAGCCGCCGAGAAGGGCGAGGGATACACCGTCAAGGTCACCGTTTACCCGATAGCCGCCGTAGCCGATACGGCGCGGGAGGACTACACTGCCTTTGCCGATGACGCGGCGCAGCATCTTGCCGGCAATGAGTTTGAAAAGGGCGGCATGAGCTTCGAGGACTGGTGGGCGCAGTCGATAATAGGCATGGTCAGACCCCGCCTGGAGGAGAATAAATATCTCGAGCCCGTCGAGGTCACGGTGGAGATATCGAAGGACGCCGGCGGGACCTACATACTCAGCAGTGAGGCACTGTCCGAGATCGACGAGCACATTGTATCCTACCCCGAAAATTAAAAATATCTGAAAAGAGTTCCCTTGTGAAAGGGAACTTTTTTTATTGGTCTCTGTCTGTAGGGGAGGTGCTGCCGCACGGTTTATCCGCCGGCGGGCGACGGCCAATCCGCATTTGGATAGAACGTATCTTTACTGCGACAGCCCGGATATATTCTTCGGCAATTAAACGACGATTTCCGTTATTAATGGTCCAGCATCTGTAAAAAGATTCTTTTAGGCGTTAGACCGAATCGTCCTGACGGCAGCCGCCGGTCGGGCCGACGCAATATAGACACGCACTGTTTCAATGCGAATTGATTCTCTGTCAAGAGTTTCGGGTTTATTTCAGGTCGGGGCTTTATTCTGTTATCAGCAAGGGGGCATGTCCCCTGAGCATGATTCCACAAAAAACACCAAAGGCAACTGCCCGCCCTGACGTCCATGTGCTGTGAGTCAAAAGAGGCAGACCAAAGATCCCGCGAATAATTCGCTTATGCATAGGAGGAAAGCCGGCAAATGAAATACCGACATGAGATCAAGCAAGAGATAGGCCCTGCGGAGGCGGCGGCCTTGCGGCAGCGCCTTCTCGCCGTTGCCAAGCCCGACGCTTATGCTAAAAACGGCAGCTACGAGATACGAAGCCTTTACTTCGACGACCCGTCGGACAGGGCGCTTCGGGAGAAGCTGTACGGCGTAAGCCGCCGCGAAAAATTCCGGCTGCGCAGCTATGACCGCGACTTCTCGCTTATATTCCTCGAGAAAAAGAGTAAGCTCGGCGGCTTATGCTCCAAGGAGCGCTGCCGCCTGACGCGCGGCGAGGCCGAGCGCGTGCTCGCATGCGACGCGGAATATATGTCCTCGAGCGGGAACGCGCTTGTGCGCGAGCTGGGGCGCAAGACCGAGACCCAGCTCCTGCGCCCCAAGACCCTTGTCGATTACAGGCGCGAGCCCTTCGTCTACCCCGCCGGAAATGTACGGATAACGATCGACAGCGATATACGCACGGGTCTGTGCTGCACGGACTTTTTCGACCCCGACTGCGTAACCGTCCCCGCAGGAGACGCAAAGCTCATCCTCGAGGTCAAATGGGATGAGTTCCTGCCGGATGTCATACGCGACGTAGTGCAGCTCGGCTCCGTCCGCAGCTCGGCATTTTCAAAATACGCGGCCTGCCGCATATATGATTAAGGAGATCACCGCCATGACTTTCAACGACATTTTCAAATCAAGCTTCCTTGAGAACGTTGCGAGCGTCAGCATTCTTGACATGCTGATCGCGCTTGCGCTGGCCTTCGGCCTCGGCATGTTCATCTTCCTCGTTTACAAAAAGACCTACACGGGAGTGATGTATTCCTCGAGCTTTGGCGTGACGCTGGTCGCGCTGACGATGATAACGACCGTGGTCATCCTCGCCGTGACCTCGAACGTGGTGCTGTCGCTGGGCATGGTCGGCGCACTGTCGATCGTCCGCTTCCGCGCCGCGATAAAGGAGCCGCTGGACATCGCCTTTCTGTTCTGGGCCATCGCCGTCGGCATCGTACTCGCGGCGGGCATGCTGCCTCTGGCCGTGATAGGCAGCCTCGTCATCGGCATCATACTTCTTGTCTTTGTCAACCGCAAATCGCACCTCAACCCATACATTCTCGTGCTTAGCTGCGCCGGTCACGACAGCGAGCAGGCAGCCGTGGAATACGTCAGGGCGCAGGCTCAGCGCGTTACGGTGAAGAGCAAGACAGCCCGCGCAGGCGGAGTTGAGCTGAACCTCGAGCTCCGCCTGAAAAACGATAACACGGATTTCGTGAACGCGCTTTCGGAAATGGACGGGGTTGCCAGTGCGGCTCTTGTGAGCTACAATGGCGAATATATGGGGTGACGGCATGTCTACGAGCAAGCACATCGACCGGATCTGCTGCGCCGCCCTCGCCCTTGCGCTCATTGCCGCGCTGCTGCTCCTCAGCGTCGGGGACGCCGCCGGAGCAGGCTCAGCCCTCGGCTATGAGGATAAGCTTTTCGACTGCTCTGAAGTCCACACGATAGACATATCCATGGACGACTGGGAAGGCTTCATCGCAGGCTGCGAGGACGAGGAATACGCCGTGTGCGACGTGAGCATCGACGGCGAGACCTATAAAAACGTCGGCATCCGCGCCAAGGGCAACACTTCGCTCAAAAACGTTTCCGCCCTCGGCAGCAGCCGCTACAGCTTTAAGCTCGAGTTCGACCACTACGACGATACGATAAGCTATCACGGGCTTGACAAGCTCAGCCTCAACAACATCATTCAGGACAACACCTACATGAAGGACTTCCTCTGCTACACGATGATGTCGGACTTCGGCGCGGACGCGCCGCTGTGCAGCTACTGCTATATCACCGTCAACGGCTCGGACTGGGGTCTGTATCTGGCGGTCGAGGGCGTTGAGGAAAGCTTCCTGCAGCGAAATTACGGCTCGGACTACGGCGAGCTTTATAAGCCCGACAGCAGCGATATGGGAGGAGGCCGAGGCAACGGCGGCGGTTTTGACGCGGAGGACTTCGACTTCTCCGGCGAGGACGAAAACCGGCAGGGCGAGACTTTCGATCAGGCCTCGAATTCCGGAAAAATGCCCGGCATGGATAATATGCAGATGCCGGAAAACGGCGAAGCGCCCGAGAACGGCGAAATGCTCGACAGGGGTAATATGCAGATGCCCGAAACGGGCGAAGCACCCGAAGACGGCGAAATGTTCGACAGGGGCAATATGCAGATGCCCGAAACGGGCGAAGCACCCGAAAACGGCGAAATGTTCGACAGGGGCAATATGCAGATGCCCGAAATGGGTGAAGCACCCGAAAACGGCGAAATGACCGGCAAGGGCGGAACTCGGGGCAGCAGCGACGTATCGCTCATTTACTCCGACGACGACCCCGACAGCTACCCCAACATTTTCGACAACGCCAAAACCGACGTAACCCGAGCGGACAAGGCGCGGCTTATAGAAGCGCTGCGAAAGCTCAACACAGGCGAGGATATCGAGTCCGCCGTTGATATAGACGAGGTCATGCGCTATTTCGTCGTGCACAACTTTGTCTGCAATTTCGACAGCTACACAGGCTCAATGATCCACAACTACTACCTCTACGAGGAGGACGGACGCCTTGCGATGATACCGTGGGACTACAACCTTGCATTCGGCGGCTTCGAGCAGGGCGGCGGCGCAAGCAGCCTAGTAAATTACCCGATCGACACCCCCTTATCCGGCGGCACTGTGCAGTCGCGACCCATGCTGGCATGGATATTCGCAGACGATGAGTACACGGAGCTGTACCACGAATACTTTGCCGAATTCATTTCGGAGCTGTTCGATTCCGGCAGGCTGGAGGCGCTGATAGACGCCACGCGCGAGCTTATCGCGCCCTATGTCGAGCGCGACCCCACGAAGTTCTGCACCTATGAGGAATTTGAAACCGGCGCGGACACGCTGCGCGAATTCTGCCTGCTGCGCGCCGAGAGCGTGCGCGCTCAGCTTGCGGGCACGATCCCCTCTACCGATGAGGGGCAGGCGGCGGACAGCAGCGCGCTCATAGACGCAGGCTCGCTCAATATAAGCGACATGGGCAGCATGGGCGCTATGTCGGGTAAGGCCAATTCTGATCCAGCATCGCTGCGGCGCTCCAAATAGTCTTTATCGCACTCGCGCTTTTTATGAGAAATCTCATTAATTCTCCGCAATACAGATTCGGGCCGGCGCAATAGAGATAAGTAAAATCCAAATCCGAATCGCTTACCGTCAGCCGCCGGTCGGGCGGGGGCAATAGCGACATACACCATTTTCAACGCGAATTGCTCTCCGCCAGCTGGCGGCTTTGGGGTTCATTTCAGGTTGGATGGGTATTATAATAGCAAAGGAAACAATTCATACAGGAGGTATGATCTATGGATAACGAAAATATAAACCCTGAGCAGAACGGGGAAGTCATTGAAAACGCAGCGGAGCAGTTCACTGAAAGCGCAGAAAAAGCACCCGAGCCGCGCGCCGAAATCCCCGCGAAGGCTCCCGACGCAGGCAGGAAGAAAGCTCCCGCGCTCATAGCCGGCGGCCTTGTGCTGGCAATGCTCATGGGCTTTATAGGCTCGGCGATAGGCAATGCGGTGTTCGGCAAGGGCAGCACCACAGTACTTGAGGGTCAGCGTAACTCTTCCGTCATAGACGTTGCGAAGATCGACACCAGCAAGCTCATGACGGCGGCGGAGGTGTATGCCGCAAACGTGAACTCCACTGTCGGCATAACTACCTCGGTCACGACCAACTTCTGGGGCTTCCAGACCACCTCGGCGGCCTCCGGCTCCGGCTTCATCCTCACCGCCGACGGATATATCCTGACAAATTATCACGTCATCGAGAACTCAAGCTCCATAAACGTCGCGCTTTACGACGGCACGAGCTACGCCGCCGAGCTTATAGGCTATGACGAGAGCAACGACATAGCCGTGCTTAAGATCGACGCGGACGGGCTGACCCCCGTCGTGCTCGGCAATTCGGACAATCTGAACGTCGGCGACAGCGTCCTTGCCATCGGCAACCCCCTCGGCGAGCTGACCTTCTCGCTCACGGCGGGCGCGGTGAGCGCGCTTAACCGTGAGATCACCCTTTCAAGCGGCGTCATGATGAACCTCATCCAGACCGACTGCGCCATCAACTCCGGCAACTCCGGCGGCGCGCTGTTCAACCTCTACGGCGAGGTCGTCGGCATTACCAATGCCAAGTACTCAAGCTCCGGCTCGGAGGCCAGCATAGACAACATCGGCTTCGCCATCCCAGTCAACCACATCCGCAGCATCGTCGAAAGCATCATTGAAAACGGCTACGTCGCAAAGCCCTACATCGGCGTTATGGTGTCGGACGTTGGTCAGGACGCGACGAGTCTCGGCCTGCCCGCGGGCGCAGCCGTGAAGTCCGTGACCGAGGACAGCCCAGCCGAGAAAGCCGGGCTCAGGGAAAACGACATCATCACCGCCGTAAACGGCGAGGAGATAAGCGGGCGCAAGGCGCTGTCCGAGCTTATAAGCTCCTGCTCTGCGGGCGATACCCTGAAGCTTACGGTCTACCGTCAGGGCGAGACAATAAGCATAGATGTGACCGTCGGCGAGCAGATACAGTCGGCGCTTGCCGAAGAGGAGCAGCAGAGCTCTCAGCAGCAGGGCGGCTCGATCTCCCTGCCCGATATCTTCGGCTTCGGCCGCTGAGCAGTCGGCATACAAAAAGACGCGTTGAGTTTTTCTCAACGCGTCTTTTTGCATCCAGCGGGTATTTGGGGTGGTTTTCGGTCAAAAACGCGGAAATCGCAAAGCCAATGTGCAAAAGCTTCCCGCCCTGCCGTAAATTTACTATTGCGGAGATCTCTGCTTCATGTTAAAATATTTACATAGCAGATATTTTACCGGCGCATTTGCCCCCCTATAAAGAGGCAAGTGCGAAAACGAAGAAAAGCTATCAGTTCGCTATATTTGATCTGATGACTTTGCCTATGCTTGTTTAAATTTTTCTGAAAATATGTCCCCTAACGCCGTGATCTGTACACATATTATCTGTCTCTTATACACATCTCCGAGCCCACGAG